>VTLG01001780.1_pt1 | contig 33070 bp, 57 predicted proteins | sample 4694571 | NCBI WGS metagenome assembly VTLG01 (sample SAMN12604809, study PRJNA352737) | marine metagenome | biome: ENVO:00000447; feature: ENVO:00000209|ENVO:00000569|ENVO:01000036; material: ENVO:00002151; isolation source: viral sequences binned using virsorter ...
CAATATCTTTATTACTATCTACAACGACTGCTTTACTTGCTGCAACTGTACCAGCAGTTACACCATCAATCGTTTCTAGTTCAGCTTCGTTTATATCTGCTGAACCTATAACAAAACTTGTACCTGTAATAGCTGTACCTGTTATTGCACCAGCACTAGAGCCACCTATTGTAACTCCATCTATTGTGCCACCATTTATATCTGCTGTATCAGCTACTAATGCATCTGTGGTAACTGTACCATCAAAGAAAGCATCTTTAAACTCTAAAGAACTAGTACCTAAATCTATGTCGTTATCTGTAACAGGTACAATAGCACCATCGGCTATATATAATTGTTGTACAGAACTACTAGATACTTCTACATAAAACTCAATATAATTATTTGATGTATCTATTAAAACTTTATTGTTTGGAGAAGTTTCTCCTGCATCTCCAATTAATCCTATAACTGGACCTTCGGCTGTAGTGCCATCATGTTTGTGTCCTGTTGAATTATTAAATGCAGCTAATAATTGATTAAACTCATTATTAAATATTGCTGCTGTGATGGTATCTCCATCTACGAATGTACTTTGTCTTGTGTAACTTGCCATTTATTATCTCCTGCCGGATGGTATAAAATCTATGTATAAACCATTAATTTTATATGGTGCTTTTGTATCCTCTGTTAAAACTGTAAAATTATTACTTGTGCCACTACCTTGAACTGGTATTCTAATTAGTGGACTTGCTGTGCCATCAAAGACACTTGTGCCAAAGACAGCTTCACCGAACTCTGCCGGTGGATTTATTGTACCAAAACTAAAATTACTTGCTGGTTGTGGAATACTTGTATTACCAAAGTCATATTTAATTTGTAACTCTGGTGTTACAATACCTTCTGCTGAAACTGAAACTCTTACATAGTGTAAAGTTTTTAATGTTCCAAAATCACCATAATCATAGTCTGGTGTGGCATATCTGGCTAAAATATTACTACCATCAAAATCATTACCAGAATCATGTACGTATACATAACCTGTAGAATCTCCATGATAGTATTCTTCAATACCATTTTCATTAAAACCAGAGCCAGTAGCTGTTGCTGATATACCTCTAGTTTCTGACCATTGAAAACCGTTTGGTCTTAATGTTCCTATAATACCTCTTTGCAAACTTGTTGGAGTTGTTGTGTCGGTATAAAATAATCTGTATTGTGACTTATCTCTTAATACTAAACTTGTAATAGTAAAAGTATTTATATTTTCAGCTAGTGTAGTTAGTAAAGGTTGTATAGATTTTGATACAGTTCCTAATTCAACGTCACCAATTCTTGCTGTACCTGCTACTGTTCTAAATCCATCAGGTGCTAAAAATATTAAGTCACCACCTATTTCTTGTATACTTTGTCCACTAAGACAACCAATGTTTTTAGTAACTGGTACAATAACCGGTGTACCATTTATATCTTGTAATTTAAATATACTATTCTCACAAAATATAAACAGTTCATTACGGAAACTTTTAATACCTACTACTTGGTCTTCTAGTGTTATTGAACCTGACCCTGTGCTTGTAAAGTCTGTTGGGTCTAATGTACCACTATAAAATATAGTATTTAAATTATCTTCAACTCCTGCAACAACTAAATGCTTGTCGTGAATAGCTGCATGGGTTGCAAACTTTGTTCCTGTTACAGTTATTTCTCCTGCAAAAAAAGTTCTACCTGTAAAAGAACCTGTTCCTTCCATTCTAAAAAAGTAAGGTTTGTTAGCTCCATCACATATTACTAATAAACCATAATCAAATGTAGCACCTTCAAAAATTGCAAAATTTATTTGACCTTGCGAAGTTCTAGTTAGTGTGCTACGACCTGTAAAAGCAGTATGATTATCACCACTTCCAGAGACTGAACTTCTACTTATGTTGGTCCAACTTGTGCCATCTTGACTAAAAAATATTCCTGTACCTGCACAAGCTACAACTCCATCACCATAAGGTATTACTCCTAATACATTTGTAACACTACCTGTTGGTAAAGCTGCACTACCTCCACCAAACTTTGAAAAACCATTGATACGTCTATATCCACCTTCAATAGAGACTTCAAAGTTTTTTAGTTCAGTAGCTACTCCCGGAGTTTTAAGTAAGTCTATCTGATTAGATGCTTTTACTAATCCTCCATCACACGCTACTGTGTAAGGTTGTGATGTTGCCATATTTTAAAAATATCTTCTATCGTCTGTCATAGCACGAGGAGTCGGATTAATCAAATTAGATTTCATCATTCTTAGTGCTTTTTTATAATCATCCATAGCAAAAGCTGCTTGTTGTGGAGATTCTTTAAACTGCCAAACATAATATCTTGTTCTAGCAGTTATGACATTCGTATATTGTTCAGGAAATACAACTGTATCTCCGTGAGCTGAAAGTTTTGTAGGTTTTTCAAATGCATAAAAATGTACATTGTACACTTTATCAGGGATTGGACTTAAGCCAAACTTCCTGCCGTCTGGTGATTTAATTGAAAGTTTTGTAGGTTTTTCAAATGCATAAAAATGTACATTGTACACTTTATCAGGGATTGGACTTAAGCCAAACTTCCTGCCGTCTGGTGATTTAATTACAAACTTAGGCTCACCATAAGCCTGTGTATTTGCATCATCTTCATTTTCACTATCTCTATAATATCTTCTCCAATCAGCTAAGTTTAAAAACTTTAATCCTCTTGAAACAAAAGGAGCTGATTCTCCAGAAACATTAATAGTAGTTAAATAAAAATCATCCCAATCTATTGATGCAAAATCATCTTTAACACTTGAGCTACTAGCTTTAAGTTCGTACCATCTAGTACCAGCTACTGTAGCTACGGTTACGTTTCCATAGAAAGGGTCAGTTTCCCCACTTTGACCTACTGTAAAAAAGGGTAACTGTGGTTCTTCGTTTGCTATATCAAATATAGATTTGTTGACAGAATCCTTGACAAACTGCTGAAGTCCTACAGCACTTGAAAAGTTTGCAGAAGTTAAAGGAATCTCATTGAGTTCTCTTAATACTTCATTAGTTAAATCTAGGTATGTTGTTGCCATTATTTTTTATGAACCTTTTGAATTGCAAAGTTTGCAGTTAAACTAGCTCCTTTGTGTTTGACAAATTTACCAGTATGTTTCATTAATTTAAAACTACCATTTTTTTGTTTCATCCAATGATAGCCTTTAGGTGCTGAAACCTTCATGTTTAGTTAGGAGATTGAACTTCCATAGCACCGCCCATAGCCATGCCAATTCTATCCATGTTGTTGTGTGGTCCACCATGTTTAGCAGATTTTCTTTCATACATTCCACCACCCATAGCTTTTTTACGTTTCATACCACCATACAGCATGCCCATTCTTTTTTTATCTTTTTTCATGCCCATTTTGTATTTCATTATTTTTTCCCCTTTTCTTCTTCGTATTTAAAATTCATTGTGTTGTAACCTACCATTTCTTTACACATCTTTTCTTTTTCTTCAATAGATTTGTAATATGAAATGTTTCCACTTGGTTTTGGATTTCCTTGTTCTTGTTGTTCTTCCATATTTGTTCCTTTAAAAAGTGGAGGAGTCCGAAGACTCCCCCGTATTGAAATTAATCAATAGAATAAAAAGCTGAAACTAATGCTTCAGGTCTTAATACTTTAGCACCATATACGTGCAATCCTCTAACGATATCACCGAAAGAACTAGGGTCTCTTAAGACCTCAGTTGAGATGATAGTTTGAGCAGTTGCAGTAGATGAAATGTGCCCAGCCAATACTTTACCACTACAAGTAGATGTAGCAGCAACGTTATTAGACTTATACATATCAAAACCACGAAGTTTTCCACTAGAAACCAACCCGTTTCTTATTGACCCTTGACCTGCGTTAAAGTCTACAGACAATAACTTAGAACCAGACTGTGCAAGTTCGTTGTAGAATGAAGGAGGGGCTACAAACCATCTACCTTCTTCTGGTACGCTTTGCTCATCAAGTAATTTAGCCATAAATGACATTACATCTAGTGGGTCTGTTCCAGTACCATCAGAACCTGTTAGGTCGATACCATTAGAACCACCTTGATGTTGTGCCATTGTTTGAGTAGCTGATGAAGCATCAGCACCCAAGACATGGTCAGGGCTTGAAGAAGAAACTCCACTAAACATTGAAGCGATAACAGCAGCATCATATGAATCTCTCAACGCATAAGCAGCAGATGAGGTTGCAACTTCTTTGAAGTTTACATGAGACATATTTGTTTCAATATCATCAACGATGAATTTGAAAGCTTTTGCACTATCGACAACAAGTGAAATTTCTTGGTCGGTTAACTTTGTGGAAGTAGTATCAGAACCTCTTGTGTAATCAGAAACTGAAATTACAGGTTCTTTAATAATTCTAACTGAGTCTCCAAAAGCAGATATTTCACCGGCATAGTCGGTGTTAGTAATAGCTTCCACTACAGATGCTTTCCTAAAAAAGTTTAAAACCTTCTTGGAATATATCTTAGGTAGGAAGAAACTATTAGTTTGTCCACTTACAGAGTTTGCAAAGTTAGCATTAGTATCAGTGCTTGGTTCAAAAAACTGAGCCATGATTGTACTCCTTTATAAGTTAATAGTTACTTTACGATTCTGCCTTGTTGCATAGCTTCGCTGATTTCGTTTTCAAACTTATCGAACTCATCCATGCTCATAGCAGCAATCTCCGTTTCAGACCATATTTTCTCCTGCTTGGGCTCAACCGTTGTTGTTTTAGTCGAGACCATATCAGCAGCAGATTTTTTAGTCTGCTTAGAATTTGACTTTGTCTTTTTAGGAACTTCTATGCCAAAATCTTTTTTAAATAAATCTAAAGCTCTTGAAGCTAGATCAGCATCATCAGCATTATTGTATATCCAATCTTGAATAGACTTAGGCTGTTCTTTTGCCCAACCATGAAAATCATCACTATTGCGAATATCTTCAAAGTCAGGATGCTTATCCATCAATCGCTTTTCAGCAGCTTTACGGACTAATTCCTCTTCACGTTGTTGTAGTCTGTCAATTTTCTCTTGTAAATCTTTAGATTGCTCCTTAGATTGTAAATGAGAAACAGTTTCTACAACTTCATAAACATCAGGATACTCTTCTCTAAATTTTTCAAGTTCTTCTATAGATTTAGGAGCTTTGTAGGTTTGTCTGTTATTAGCAGCTTCTTCTAGTAGCTCTTGTTCTCTAGACTTAAATTCATTTAGTTTAGAGTCATAATGACGTTTTAAATCATCATAACGTTTTTTGTAGTCTGGTTTTTGATAAGGAGTATCCTTAACAGCTTCCAAGTTTTCTACTTGTACGTTATCTTCTTGTTCTGCTTCGTTGACATCGCTAGATTTAAACAATTTGTTTTTTTCTGCTGGGTCTTCAAAGTATAACTCGTTTGATGATACAAAAGGTTTATCATCCCCTTTATGCCAAGATTTTTTTAAATTATAAGGATTGGCTTGTTCCTCATTGACTTGTGTAGTCATATTCTCCTCCTACTCAGGGCTTCGTTTAACAAGGTAGCTGCTTGTGCACTGCAGGGCTTGTCTTGTAAAGGTAGCCTTTCAAAAGTTAATGTATGATAAAGTGCCTAATATCTTAGGGTAGCTTTATCGGTTATTTAGCTTCTAACGTGACGTTGCATAGGGTCAAGCATCATTTTAGATTTAATACCTTTTGATATTTCATCTTCATCTTCTATCATCCTACTTGGTGAATCAACAGTTTCTTTAACAACTCTGATCTCCTGTACAACAGGTTGTTGATCAGGTTGCATAGTTACCGTTTCTTCTTCAACGTTTCCGCCTTCTTGCATTTCTTGTCTTTGATCTGCTTTCATTTCTGCATCTTTCATCATTGCCATTAAATTATCAGCTCCGATTTCTTCTACAGATTTAGCAGTAAAGACAAATTCTCCATCAGATAACCTTGCAGGTATACTGTCAGAGACTCCTGAACCCGGACCTTCAACAGGACCAGACCCAGCAAATTCTTGTGCAACGTCTATTACTTTGTCAAATATCATTGACAGTTGTTCGTTGCCTTGTAACTGTGACATTAGATAGTCTTCTTCTTCACTATCTAATGCTTCGTCTAAAATAAAATCTAAGTATTCATCTTCCATCTCATCATCAGGAAGCATCTCCTCTTCAGGTTCTTTGGACATCATTAACATAGTCATTTGTCCATCAATATCTCCACCTTCAGCTTTTAATATTGGTCGAGATAAAGCTTCTTCTAATTCTGAATAATTTCTAAGCTCAAAAGCTTCTTCTAATAATTCGTCAATTCTTTCAGGACTAAAACCTCTTTGTCGTAATTCATCAGCAGTTTGAGCCATTTCACCTTGTATTGCAGCACTTGATTCACTAGCAGTTCCAGCATCTATTTCTTTTTGTAGTCTTTTAACTTCTTTTTCAGATTTAGCTCTGTTAGCTTGAGACATATTTTCTGTCTCTAGTTCTTTTTTTATTTTCTTTTGTTTAGCCATTAATCGTGCTATTCTAGCTGCTATACCACCAATAACATATTGTTCTCTATCATCATTTAACAAACCACCACTAACTTTTATATCTCTTTCTTTAGCTTGTTTAGCTGCTGTTTTCATTAACTCGGTTTTATTACCATCACCGTCTATATCTATATAATCAGGTTTTCCTAACATTGAAGCTTTTCCTCCTTCATTAAATAATGTTGTTTGTGTGGGACTGCCTTTTGGTAGTTCTTTTTTTTTATCCACCATTGTTGATTTAATTTTACCATCTTTTAATGTAAACTCTTCAACTGATTCTGTTTTACCAAGACTAACATCATCTACAATTTTATTAAGTTTATTTTTAAATTCACTAAACTCGTTGCCTTTCATTTGAACTATAGTTTTATTAGGCACTCCAAAATCTTTAAAGCCTACAAATCCAAACATAACTAAATCTACTTCATCAGGTGTTAAGTCTTCTAAGTCTGCTGTTCTTAATCTTTCTCTATCTTCTTGCGATAAAGTTTTTAATTTATCTTTTATTTCAGTTATTTGTTTACGACCAAATGCACCACTACCTATTAAATTTCTTCTAAAATAATTAATGGCAGTTTTTGGACTAACTGCTCTAACTACAGCACCTAATAAACTCATGTTTCCTCTTTTCTATTCACTGCTTCTTTAACCTGCTCCGGTAGCTGCTCTAAGCGTACCAGAGAAATTATCTTCCCCTGCAACCGGAACATTTCCGATTCCGATGTTGCCACCACCAGTCCCTGTTGATCCAAGGTCTTGAGGTTGTGCAGGTGTTCCAGCAAGGCTTCCCATATTAGTTGGTTGCCCGTCAGGGCTTTGAGCTTCAGGGCTAATTGTTTGTCCAGCATTTTGCATTCCTATAATTTGTGCCATGATAGCTGCTTCTTCAGGATCGTTGAGTATTTCATCAGGGTCTAAATCTAAGCTATAGGCTAGTTCACTAACGAGTTTAGAAATTTTAACAAATGGAGCAATAGCAGGATTTTGTGCAGTTTGTAAGAAAGTAGTTAATCTTTGACTTCTTACTTCTTTTTGCATCAAGCTATTAGTTCCAGTAGCTTTAACTTCTAAATCACCATTGACATCTAACCCACCTTCAAAGAACTGCATGTTCCATTGGAAGAAAGCTTCTCCTAGAGGTCTTAATAAAAAGTCGTCAAGATTTTTAACGACTGTTTTAATATTTAAACTTGATGCACCTAATAACATTGACATACCCGAAGCAGTTCTTGTCATACTTTGTACACCTGTTTGTCCGTGTGAATAACTAGGTATGCCTGTTTGTTCGTCTGCAAGTTGTCTAAACTTATCAAACATCATCATGTTTTCTGGTGCTGTGTTAGGAAACTTTAAACCATGTATAGCTTGCCCGGGCATACCAGCTTGTCTTCTGAATATCTTACCCGGATATATTTCCATAGATTGTCCGCCAACTAAAGCAGACTCATCTACATCAAACACCAAAGACCCAGCCATTGCTAAGTTATCTACAGCCATACGTGCATGACCATTCATAATCTGTTGAGAATCATCCATATTCTCAGCTACACCAATACCAAAGAAGTTATAAGGGTTTCTTTCATATGGGAAAGCATGGTAAGGTATTCTATATGGAGTAAATGGATTAACCACTGCTCTTAATAAACTGTTACCACATATCCAAGCATTAACTTGAACTTCATCTAGATCATCAATATCATCTGAAAGTTCTATACCAACTTCACGGGCATACTCTGCATCCATGATTCCCCAATATTCAAGAACTTCAAAGTTTGTTTGATAGTCTTCATCAGCCCTAGCATCATCTTTTAAATGAGATTCAAAACTTTTTTCTTCGTAGTTAGCACCCATTTGAATAGCTTCACGTATCGCATCTTCATTAAAGTAAGGCATATTACGAAGCTGTCGAAGTTGAGATTTGTTTAGTTTATGTCTGTGAATAACATACTCACACTCTTCAATGCTAGTAGCTCCGGGGTCTGGATAAAAATCCCAACAACTAACAAACTCAATTCTAGGAACTCTAACTTCTAATGGGTTGTAATTTCTTTCACCATCTTCTCCAGTATCCCATTTATGAAGTTTTTTATTAAAATTAAATGGTCCTTTTACAATCCCTGTACCAAGTAAAGTAGATTCTAAAAGAGCATTTCTAATTTCTGATGAACCTTTAGATTCATCTATTTGATCATGAATAAGTTTTTCCATTCTCCTTGCAGCTTTTTGTGCTGGAGAAATTTCTAAAGCTTGTGGATTAGGACTAAAGCCTTCAACTAATTGATCTTCTATACTGTCTTCTAAAGACTCTTCAAAGATTCCTTTTTGAAGGGTAGCTCCAGCTTTAAGAACTTGACCATCACCTTCATAACCAACATTATATGGATTATCAATTCTATTACCTATATCATCAGGTAACTCACCACCACCCATAGTGCTTTCTAATCCGGGTGCACCTGTTTGAGTATCCAAATGTGCATCAGCTAATTCGCCTTCCGGTATTTTAGTTTCAGTAATACCAATCGGAAACTTACCTGTACCAAAGATTACATCAACAAGTTGACCAAAAGCAGCTAAAACTTTTGTTTTAGTAATCTTAACAAAAACTCTAGACTTTTCAGAGTCTCTAAATTTTATAGATTTATTATAAAGTCCTCTATAATTTTCGTAAGCTCTTAACCAACGAAACTCATCTGAACGTCTTGAATCTTCTGCAACAGTAAATCTTGATTTAATAATGCCTATTAAATTACTTCTTTGTTGTAATTCAAGAGCAAGTTCTTTACCAGCTTCACCTTCTACATTTTCATAAATATTATCAGCGTTTAAAAATGTATTTTGTTTTTCCATATATACTAATAACCAAATGTAGAATCAGTAGGTTGGTATATATCCTGCTTAATTCTTAGCATTCTTTGATGAGGATGGTCCATTCTTGGTCTACTCATTATCATATACCTTAATGCATCATAAGCATGGTCGGCAGCATGAGTATCCACATCCTCTGGATTACTCTTAGATATTGGAAGTCCTTGTAACTCTTTAATTAAGTTTGGACAACTATTAAAGATTTGAACCTTTGGTCTTCCAGTATCTCTATTAGGTCTTAAATACTCATGTATTTGTACCTTACCAGCTTGTCGATTCTTATCAGCTCGTCTAAGTTTATGACCCTTTTGAATCAATAACTCACCAATCGTAGGACCAGTATAACCAGTCCTTGACCAAGCTGCTGTATCTAACACACCAGTGATGGATTTTATTTCTGACTCTTCCATTTCAGTCAAAGTGTCTCCTAGTGCTTCACCGGTAAGACCTTTTCTGTATAATTCTCTATATATAATGAGGGTCTTATCTTCGGGGTCTATTGCACCCCAGAGACAGCAACTTTCTGAAGCATATCCATAGTCAATACCTTTTAATCTTTCCCACCATGACGGTAAATCAAAAGGTGGTATTACATGTACTGACGTATCGAATTCTGCAAATGCTGCACCTTCTGAGATATCCCAGTTACCTTCCAACAACTGTTTACGTTGTATGGCTGGTAAGGATTGCAACATCCTTTCGTATTCACCGTCTTCAGCAAGAAAAGGATTGTCCTGTAATCTTGCTGGTATAAACTTTCTTGTTAGACCGTCACTGCCACGAAAAGTTTTATTTTCATCGGCTGGGTCTACATATCTTTTTTTAACCCATGTAGCACCTACTCCACCCGGGTTAGCTGTACATCTTAAATAAGTTTTTAACTCAGGGTTGGTGGTTCTTAGCCTTGATGCTAAATAGTTCCATCCAAACTCTGTAGGTAAGTGAGTTATCTCATCAAAACCTATCCAACTGTACGCTTGTCCTTGATAACGATATACATCAGCATCTCGTTCCAAAAACCCAAACTCTATCTTTGCTCCACTTGGGAACTGCCATAACTTTTCTACCTCTTTAAACTTAGCACCTTTAAATGCTTTTGGATAAAGTTCTCGAGACTTATCTATAAGTTCTCGTAGTTCTGGCATAGACCTTCTAAGTATCAAAGCTCTGTGCTCTGGTATGTGACAGTAACGCAATGGGTCTATTAACATTGCAAAACTTTTACCACCACCTGCTGCTCCACCATAAAGAACATCTTTTTCGGATGCAGCTAAAAAATCTGTTTGTGGTCCTTCATTAGGCATAAATGCTACATGAGAACCTGTATTATCTAAATGTTCTTGTATCTGGTCAGGAAGTTTTTTACTTTCTTCCTTAGTGATAACATTAGATGTTAAAACTTTTTTTTCTTCGTCAAATTCTTTTTTGACTCTTGCTAAACTTCTTGTTAGCTTTTGAACTTTCTTAGACTTTTTAGTTAATTTGTTTTTAGCTCTTACTGCTAATTGCAAATCTGAAAGCTCACTATTCTTTGGTCTACCGGGCTTACGCTTTGGTGTACCGTCTTTCTTTAGTATATAGCTCCCGTCAGGGTTTGTCAAGTAATTTTTAGGATTTTTTTCCCAATCTTCCATATGTTTTATCTACGTACTTTTTTAATCCGGGTCTTGACATGCCTTTACCTGTTTCAGCTTCAAGCCAATCAACACCTATTCCTAGGCTAATTTCGTTGTGGAAAACAGACTCAGCCACTTCCTTAAGCACAGCCAACTCTGTTTCCACGGGTTTTAGATAACCATCAAAGTTTTCATCAAGCTCATAACCAAAAGGTATGGTAGATGAAGTTCTTTTAATATAGTTATCAGGGACAAACATTTATATTATCCACATAACTATAAAAGCACACACAAAACCAATACCACACCATATACCCCAAACTTGCATGTCTGTTAAATCATTAGTGTTAATAATACTATTAACTTTTTTTTCGATTAATTCTTTTATCATTTCTTTCCCTCAATCTTATTTTTTTTATTGAAAATTCTATCCCAGCCTTCTGCATATTGAGACTGTTCTTCTTTAGTGTAAAATTTTCCTGTTAATCCTAATATTCTTTTCTTCTTTTTATTTTTAGAAGAAAAAACTATTGGTTGTTGTTCTGAACCTATCTGTGGCATTACCACTTCACCCTGTTAGCCCAATAAGCTGCTGACATTTTACCTTTAGCTATATTCTTTCTGTGTCTAGCTTTAAAAGATTTTCTTTTCATTTTTGTTTTACGAGACTCACCTGCTTTAGGTTTACCTGCAGTCTTAGCTCCTTGCTGTCCAAAACGAATTGTTTTTATTTTAGTGCCTTCTTTTGCAACAACAATATGTGATTTAGTTGGATGGCTAGGAGTACGCTTGGGTTTATTATAACCACTTACTCCTGCTCGTTTTAATCTTGAATCTGCTTTACCACCTTTCTTAAGCGGAAGTCTGCCTTCAGTCATTTGTTTGTTAATTTGTCGCATTGGTATAATTAGATCACTAATCTTTCTAGATACTGCTGTAGCTTGTTCTTCTTTATTATCTCCTTCAAATACAATGTAATCTTTTTTATCCATTGCTTGTTTAAAAGCTTCTTTGTCAGACAACTTAACAAGTTTACCATCTTGTTCTCTAATAGTAGGGTATAAATATTCTTTTGTTCCGTCTCCCGAAGATGCTGTTAGTAATGTGTGTTTTCCTTTGTATTTATCGCCACCGGGTTGAGTAGCTCGTTTAAACCAAGACTTATCTTCAACCATCTTAATAACTTCTGCATCTGTTAAACCACCTTGATTACTTCTATATCTTCTGGTTTTATCAGCAATTTTATCTGGTTGTTTTGAATGTTGCTTACCGGCAGCTTTGTCTTTTCTTTTCTTAGCACTGGTCGCTGCATACTCTTCATCACTTAAAGCTTCTCTAGCTTTTCTAGGTAAGTATCTCTCACCAGTATCACTAACCGGCAACTTTGGCTCTTTGTTCGAGGACTGTGAGAATTTGTATCTTTCTTGCAAAAGGTTTTTTAATTCTTTTAACTTTAGCAACAGTTGCTCTTGCATCTGCTGGAGTTGCAAACTTAATGCTGACAGTATCTTTTGGATTTTCATCAGTATATAATCTCCTGCCACTACCTTTTGGTTTTTTGCCTGTGCCTTTCTTAGGGTCTTTACGTTTAACCATTATTGATTATGTCGTTTATCTTGTTGTTGTTTTATTACTTTTTTATTTGGATGTTTAATAGTTTGTTGTGCCATAGGTTGAGCCATTACTTATATCCTCCACCAGCTTTCTTGTAAGCCTTGGCAAGTGCTTGGGCTTTACGTGCAGACCATTGACCGGCTGCAGTACCATGTGAAGCTTGTGATTTTATACGTTGAAATATTCTTTTACGTAATCCGGGCTTAGTATAATTACCTGCTTTATTTACAGTTGACTTAGACTTTTTCTTTTTAGCTTTACCACCTTTTCTAAGTTGTAATCTTTCTAATAACATTAGTGTACTATCCTCTCATTTGTTTTGGGTATGGTGTTTAAATGTTTTTCTGAATCTTTATCAACATAAATACTATCTAACTCACCTACAACCACTAGGTTATTTTGAGCTGCTGCAAGTTCTGCAACTTCAAAAGATGAAGCAACAATGTTTGGACCAGCAAAAGTTGTACCATAAGCTTCTATCTCTGTTAAAAATATCTTCATATTATTATTAATCCAATACACCAACCTGCTATAAAAAGTAAAGTAGCTTCCAATGGATATTGCTGACAAAAATAAAATAAATTTTTAAGATATTTCTTCATAGTCTCCATCTTCTATATCTAATGGAGCTTTGTCTGGCATTAAAAAAATACCACCAGCATTCATATTATGTGTTACATCTACTTTATCTACTTTGCCAACACCTACTCTATCTAAAAGAGTTTGTGCTGCTGCTAATTTATTGTTTGCTTGAATAATAGGTTTCTTAGAATCCATAATCTCTACAAGCTTAAAAGCTGCTTTAGGTGCTGAGTTAGCTAAAATCTCTTGAGTTATTTCTAGTATTTCAGACTTTAGAGTCTTGACAACATGATGATAATGACTTTTATACCCTGCAATCTCTGCAGCCTTCTTAGCATCTCCTTCACACTCTACAAGTTGTTCTAAAAACATCTGTTGTTTATCGGTGAGTGCACGTTTTGTTTGGGCACTATCAATGCTTGGTAATATAGCCATGTTCTTTATTATAGCTTTACCTGAGAATCTTGTCAAGCTTTTAAAGTTTTTTTCTCTATCCTATTGACAAAAGTGGATTGAGGATGTATAATAACTTTAGTGCCCCCCGGGTTAAAGCATACCTCAGAGCTCCCTGCTCACATGCTAAAACAACCTTCAACTTACCCCCAAAATAATACCTATAGACTATAAAGACTTTTAAGTTTAAAAGACTCGGGCTGTAAACTAGATACTAAACTATTTACTGCCTAGTAGGAAGAACTTATTGATATCTGGTTAATGCGGTATTTGCTGTAAAATGTATAACCATGCTATAGATATATAGGTAGAGGGCTATGGTCTCCTGCCTACCTAGTATGTAAAGACCGTATATATGAATATTTAGGAGACTTTGAAGACTTTAAAGACTTTGGAAAGCTTTCTCCTCTATACTGATTGGCTTTCATTAGAACCTACAAAGTTTGTAAAGTCTCCTATATCTTGTTAAAGGAACAAGTCGATCAGCTACCACAAAGGTCTTTGTAGTCTTTGATAAGCTCCTTCTTGCACATAGGACACTATGTGTCTATTGCACTAGTTCCTACTAGTTTACAAAGTCCTATAAAGTTTAAAGAGTTTATATGTTTACGAATATCCCAATTTGGACACAACATGATCGTAGAAAAATTCAATACTTTTCAATCTCAAGAGACTGCTACGCAGGTATTGAGTTTTTCTCCTATTGATCATGTTATGTCATTTCTATGTGCAAGAAGAACCTTATAAGACTACAGAGTCCTTTGGATCGACTTGTTTTTATTAACTACTATATAGGAGACTTTTATGTCTGAATTTTATATATTAATTACTGATAGTAATGATGAGGATTATCGTTGCCAATCAGTATCGGAAGCCTTAGAGGTTGCTAGATACATATCTAGACATTCTAAGGATGTTGTTAGAGTAGAATCAAATGCTTCATACGCAGTTGATGATTTTATGAAATGTGTTGCAGGTGATGAATACCTTTCTGTGAGAGGTGGTAATCATGAGTAAATTTAATCCATCAACTGCAGAGGAGAAAGCTCAGAAAGCTGATGATTTTCTTAAGAAGATTGCTGGCAAAGAATGGGCACAAAATAGTGTCGCAAGATACGAAGTGCCCATGAATATGCTTATAGATTCTTATAGAGAAAAGCTTTGTTCTTCAATTTTGAAGCGACACAAAGCTCTTTCTAAAAGAGATATCAGCTTTCTGCAAAGTGGACCTAAGTTCAAAGTCCCTTTCTACTCTCATATGAGTTCAACGTTTAGTTCTGAATCTAAACTTAGCTACCAAGAAGCTGTTGTATTACAACGTGATGCTTGGCTTGGTAAGTATGATAAGAAGTTTATTACAGCTTTTCTTGATAGTTGTGATAATCATCTTACACAACTAGATAAGAAAAAGCTTAAAAAGGCTTAACTTCTTATCAGTTGAACTCAAAACCTCAGAGTCTTCGACAGGCTCTGAGGTTTTTTTATGGTCTTTACATTTTTTTTTGACCATAGCCCTCAATATAATATAATATAATATTATAAAGATAAAAAATATATATACTCTCACTAGTATGTATGGGCAGGATATTGAGGGCAGGTTGTTGAGGGCAGGATATTGAGGGACATAAAATATAATATTTATGTGACAATTATGTAAATATTATGTGACAATTATATTACATATGTGACAATTATGTAAATATTATGTGACAATTATGTAAATAAATAAATAAAATTAATAAAAACTATAGTTGGGCTTGACATTCGGCACAAGACCTGTCATGCTTTAAAAGGTTCGGCACTTGCTGGGCGACAAACCCATAATATATATGTTCAAAGGAGGGCAATATGGATAAACAACACCAAGATGAACTTGGATATTATACAGACTTTGAGGGACTTGAAGTCAATCTTAATGATGATCCAAACGAATTGTATGATTCGTCTGATGATAACATGGTTGAGAGAGATCACTTAGATATTACTGAGTGGTGTATGAATCTTGATGCAATCGAAATCATAGATGATATGATGTTTAATTATTTAGAGGACTAAACATGTCAGGTAAAAAACGATTAACTAAATCGCAAAGAGCAATTAATTCTGCTAAGTTTAAAGATATTAAATCTGCAAAACACAGAATTATTGTTAGCTTCAATGATGAAGATAAAGCAAAAAAATACCTAAAATCAAAGGGTTATAGGTATCAAGAAGTCTATTCTCACAAAGAAGATAGAGCTTTGTTATACAAGAACTTCAAAAATTCTTGGGTAAAGTTAGCATCAACATTTGATTATCTTAACGATAATACTATGGAGATGGGAACTGTTTGGGTAATTGAAACGCTATAATTTAGGAGATAACTATGGCAAATTTAAAAAGAGTAGTAATATCATCTACGCAAAAAAATGGTAAAATCGTGGCTCAACAAGTCGTATATCAATCTGAAGGATTTTCTCGAACTAAACATGAGAAAGTTAAAATGATTGATGATAATAACCTTGAAGTAATTCAACCAAAAGGAAAATAATTATGTCAACAGAAATAAAAACTAAAGCCAAAGGTATAAACTTAAATCAATTCTCAGGTGGAGTTGAGCATGGTGTAATGATTAGTATAAATCAAAGAAACTTTTTTGAATATGAGACTGATGAAAATGATAAAGGTCAAATGTATTTAAATAAATTATTTAGTTCTGTTCATTTAACTAAAGATCAAGCTAAACAAGTAGCAAAAGACTTACTTTTATGGGTTGATTCATTAGAGCAAAGGAGATAACTATGCAAAATTTACTTAGAACTATATTAACTGAACTTGAAAACCATAAACTTATGTTTAGAGCTAATGCTTATGAGTTGTGGAACTATGGTTGTGAAGATATGATTGTGTCTTGGGGTTATAATCAAGATAAACTTATCGAAACTTTGAGGGAAGTTGAACTTGATCCTCGTGGTGGTAATATAATAATTCAACATGAAGATAAATGTGTAGAACACAAAGATTTGATTGCTCGGATTAAAAAAGATTTTCTTGAAGAAGCAGAAGAAGGATATTATCTTGAAATAGATAATCCTAAAACTTGGATAAATTCTTTGAGTGATGATGAAATTATTGGAGAGTTTCCAAAACAATATTATTGTGGAGACCATGTAATTATGTGGGAAGTTTATAACGAAGGTTTAGATTGTTTCAGTGATTACACCACAGGTCTTGAAAAATACTTTGATATTAAAAAACTCTATAATGATTGGGATAATGAGTTCACTAGTTTTATCAAAGGTCTTAATTAAAATCTATAAAAACTATACTTAGGCTTGACATTCGCTTTCGGTTGTGGCATTCTGTAAAGCGAATCGAGGGCAAAGCCTTTGTTTATTAACCTTTAGTTCTTAGGAACTATAACAACTATGGAGATAGTAAATATGTCAAAATTGATATACAGCAGAAATGGTAGTGCGACTACTGAAAGCATTGATAATGCATCACCTATGATTCGAGCAATATGGAATCAAGCACACAGCTTTGGTGCAAATATTGTTAGAGTTAGAGCAGAAAAGAATAGATTTGGTACTGACACAGGTCGTACTTTTAATTCTTTTCATCATGGAAAAGTATCAGTCTACAAGCAAAAAGATCAAGTGCATGAAAGTAATGCCTTATACTTTGCTAGAAAGATACCTCTTACCAAAGTAAACAAAGGTATGCAAATACTTGAGGTTGCTTCTAGTCTTGATGTGCAAGATACTTTGGATACTGTTGATGCTATTCAATATTATTCAGAGACTTCTTTCTTTGAAAGACTTTGGAACAGAATTAGATATGGTACTCCCATGTCTTTAAATTCCTAGTTAGAAAAGCTAGGTAGTGCATGGCTAAAATTACCTTGTCATGTATCTCAAGAACAAGGTGCAGATGTTGGTAGTTTACTGTTGATAAAAAACTACCACTATTTTTAAAACCTAGTCAGAACAACCGATAGATTAGGTATAGAATAGTGAGTTGCCGAAGAAAGAGGTACTTATTGTAAATGATTTAATGTAAATCCTAGATTAAATTCGGGGTATTTATAATCCTGATAAGCCAAACTACAGGACAATGTTTGAACTATTTTATGTAGATGTTGGTAGTTTACTACACAAAAAACTACCACTATTTTAACGCTATTATTTAAGGAGATATATTATGGCACAGATGAGAGTAAAAGACCAAGACCTAATCGTAGAGCAGGTTGTAAGTAAAATTGAAGCTAATGAACTTGAAAAGCTCAACGCTAGAAAAGATGTTCAAACAGTTCTAGCTGATGCTGAAGCAAGGATTGAAGTAATTTCAAGACTTGTGGAACAATACAATGAACTTCAAGAAACTATCAAAGCTGAAAAGGAAGAATTAGAAACTATAGTTAAAACTTTTCAAGAAGCTAATGATTTTTCAGAGAGATACGGAAGCACTTCTCAAGGCATTAGTTTAAATGATGGATATAGTTGTAGTACAGTTCCATCATGTAAAACTGTATGGGGAATGTCTTGGGCAACAAAGGGTGAAATATCTACTAAACTCAGACTGCAAACTATGAGTGGAGACTTTGATGTCTACAAACTTATTGAGGAGTTGACAGCAGAGTTTAGTTCGTAGTATATTACTGTATGAGATTGAAGACATTAGGTTGTCAGTAGATTAGAATGCAGTAAAACTCTTGAGAGCCTAGAGCAAGAGTATAATTCCGAGATAGGCAGTAGTTGGTAGACCTGCTTAAAAAACTACCACTTAATTTTATGGAGAAACCTATGAGCAATGAAACTAATAGCACAATCATGGACAACATGAGAGATAATGTGCATGAACTATGGGTAATTGATGGCAGACCAGACTTAGAAGATGATTGCCTACAGTATTGTTATGATAATATTGATAAGCCTGTTCCACTTGCAATGATTGAGTTTTTATCTCAGCATTGTAGTCAAGCATTATCAACTCAAGATTTAGAACACATGGAGAAAGACAATGCCTAAATATAATTTGCTATCAAGTGGTAGCACCAAGATTGAAAAGAGCAACAAGTTATCTGACGAATACTTTAGTCGGATAGTTTATCTAGCACCTGATGATTTAGCAGATGGCAAGAGAACTCTATGTCCATATGCTAAGATTGCCAAGTGTAGTGAAGCCTGTTTGAATACAGCAGGAATGGGTAAATTTTCTAATGTTCAGCAGTCAAGAATTAGAAAATCTCTGTTGTTCCTAAATGACCGACAGGAGTTCATGAGACAGCTTGTGCAAGACGCAAATAAATTCTTGAAGGAGTGTGATAGGTTAGGTAAAAAACCTGCCCTACGGCTTAATGGCACAAGTGATATTCAGTGGGAAAATATTCCTATTAAAAATAATAATTATGAAATTTCAAATATGTATTTGTTGCAAAAATATGCAAAATACTTTGAAGGATATGGACATCCTCAATGGAAACCATGTAAAGAACTTGTAGATTTAGGTTGGCAAGAAGCTAATAATATATTTGAGTTGTTTCCACAGATACAATTCTATGACTATACAAAAATCCCTACAAGGAAGGTAGAGCACATACCTAATTATCATTTGACTTGGAGTTATTCCCAAGCTAATGATAAGTATGCTACAATGTTTGACAAAGTATCAAACAATATTGCAGTAGTCTTTCGTGATGCTCTACCTAAAATGTTTAAGGGTTTGAGAGTAATTGATGGGGACAAACATGACATGAGATTCTTAGATGATACTCAAGTTGTGGTTGGACTTGTCGCAAAAGGGCAAGGCAAGAAGGATACTTCAGGCTTTGTAATTGATAATATAATAAATGCGAGGGCAATATGAAATATAAAAGATATGGTAAGAATTTTAGAAGACCTAGTGAAGTCAATAGAAAATGGACTGATTGTGATACTTGTGGTGGTTTAGGTTATTTTGAAACTAATCAGTCTAAAGGTCATATGGGTATATCAAGCTGTGACACTTGTAAATTATTTGAAGATGATTTAGAAGCACAGTTATTTGTTATGTCTTTACTAGATATATTTAAAATTGATTGGACTAAGAAAAAAGCGAGGGCAATATAATGTATGATGTAAAAGCAAAAGCAACCACACCAATAGAAAAGTTAGAAGAACTTTCTGAAACTATATTGGATAATGTAGATGATAAACTGTGTGAATTTAAAGATAACTTAGATGATTTAGAAAGCACAGTTGACAACCAATCATCTGAAATTGCTGAGTTAGAAAACACTGTCTCTTATCTTGAAGGTACAGTAGACGATTTAACAAGCAGACTAGATGAACTAGAAGCTAAACTAGAGGAACTAACCAATGAATGACTACTATAACTCTGAAGACTCTGCTAAAAGAGTAGAAGACTTTAAAAAATCTGTTAACATTATGGAAAAAGCAATATCAAAAGCATTCTTTAATGGCTATGGTTTAATGTTTAAGTACCATAAGGTTGAAACAGGTGAACACCAACAACGAATGTTATTGACTGTATCAGATATTAAATACAATGCTGATGATGAAATTTTAGTTGGTGGTTGTATCAATACTGATGGGGATTACAGACAATTCTTCATGGAAAACATGATGTCTGTTAAACCTTTTAAGTATGTATCTATTGACTAAGGAAACTTTTTATGATACAATACAAAAAGATTAAGGTGACAGCTAAAGTAAAAGCTAAACATACAGTATCAGATTATTTGATGAAGGTGTTTGATGGGTTGAAACATAATCCATTAGACTTTATAGATGATTGGGAAACCATGACAACAAAAGAACAAGAAGCAGTAATAGATCAAGTCAGCTTGTTTGAGGACAGGATACACAAACTGCTTGGAGTTAAATTTAAGGAGATAACAAGTGCGAGTAATTTTAATAAATCCATTTGACGAGACAGTCAAAGAAGCAGTATATGGTGGAGACTTTAGAGAAATCTATGATCTCATTGAGTGTAGAACCTTTGATGTAGTAAGTTTATCAGATGCAGACGATTTGTATGTTGATGATGAAGGACTATTGGTTGAAGGTAATCAAAGATACTTTAGTTGGTCTGGTAGAAACTTTGCAGGTATGGGTCTTATCATGGGTCACGATGATGAAGGAGAAACTACTGCAACAACCTATGACTTACAAGAAGTTATTGATAGGGTAGAGTTTTTGCCTGAAGGACATAGAGAAGAACCATACATGGAGTTCAAGGCTTGGCAATGAACAGTAAACAAATAAAGAAACTTCGTAAGCTAGTCAAACCTTTACAGGTTGAGTGGCTTCAATCTATATTGCCTGAAGACCAAGCAAAAACTATTACAATAGATAATGTTGAGGGACTTATGCCCGATCAAACTCATGCCTTTGGCAATCGTCAAATGCATTTATCTTTTATGTCTGACAAGTGGATCATGAAAGTATTGAAAGCTAATCCACATATTACAACATACAAAGAACTTTCAGAAGTCAACGAAGAACAACAACAAAGATATTTAGATAGGAGATTTTAATGGATTCATATATAATGGATGTAGAAATAGACAATGAACGAACAACTCTAAAAACATTTTCTAACACTGTTGAAGGTGCTGTAGATAATGTTGTCATGATGGAGGGAGTTCAAAAACTTTTTAACATTGACAATATTGATACTCAAGAAACTTGGGAGTTTGAAGAAGATATAAAAGAGTTGAGGGAACTAAGAAATAAGTTGCCTAAAAATATTAAAATGTTTTTTAGCATAGAAAAAGATTAGTGACAAAAGACATTGACCCTAAGAACCACATAGGATTTCCATTGCCACCTGAAATGTTTCATCCCCATACATACTGTTGGGATATGCCAAAAGATGAGATGGCTTGTAAATTACTAGACATACCACGAAAATGTTTTGTTTGTGGTAAGATAATAAAAGAGGATAATAATGACACAACATAGTGAAGCTGTTGAACAGCAAAGACAAAAGCTTGAGTTAGAAAAGAAAGCTAAATCAATTATAGCTATTGACACTAGATACAAAGATGGGTTATGGTATCAACAAACTGTTGACTATGCAGATGGTCGAAGCGTGACAGAGTATAGAGACAAACGTAAAACAAAAGTAGTGGAGAATAGATATGGCAAAGACGTGGAATAAAGCTGCTCATGTATCTGCTACACAAGGCAGAGGTAAAAAGACAAGTCAAGGTAGAGGTAATGTTGCTTTCTCTACCATGAATAAAAATAAAAAAAGCAACTTCAAAAAATATCGAGGGCAAGGTAAATGAAACAGAAAATGATAACAGTAAAAATTCCAGAAAGAAATTTGGAATGGATTAAAAAGAACTATGATAAAGCTAAGTGGGGTGTGACTAGTTTGTTTGAGTATGGTGGTATTGATATTATGGATGCTCATGCTATGGCAGATTTGTTAATGCATACCAATGAAGCATTTAATATTGAGGATGGTAAGTGAACATATTTTATTTTGATGAGTGTCCTACCATATCAGCAGAAGCACAGCCGGATAAGATGCTAGTAAAGATGCCACTGGAGACAGCACAAATGTTATGCACAGCACATCGAGAACTAGATGGTGATGAGTATGCAGATAGTGTAGGACTTTACAAACGTGCATACTGGAATCATCCTTGCACTATATGGGCAAGAGAATCTAGCTCTAATTATTCGTGGTTGTATCGACACTTCTTAGCACTAGGCTTAGAGTATGAATACAGGTATGGTAGAAAACATTCAAGTGTTGTTAAGTTAGAAGAGCCATTGAGTAAAATGCCTGACAACATTACACATACAAGTCTTACACCACTAGCACAGGCTATGCCGGAGGAGTATAAAAATGAAGATGCTATTGTTGCTTATCGTGATTACTGCATTAACGAAAAACACTATGCCAAATGGGATCGAGGTAGAACTAAGCCTGTTTGGTGGACAACACAGGAGGTTGCTTAAACATGTATATAAATAAAGAGTTCGTAATTAAAGGATTACAAAATCACTTTCAAGGTTTAATTGATAGACACATAGCTAATGCTATGATATTAATTACTAACCCTGTAGGTGTTGCAGAACACCCGGATACTTTAGAGAGTATTGAGGGTGAACTTGGTAAGATTGCAGATTACGAAGATAAACTTAAGATGTTAAATAAATATTTTTAATAGGAGACATATGAATTATATATACGAAAGAATGATGGCTGAAGGAGAGACAGCTATCTTTGATAAGGATGATCTACGAAAGTTTGAGGGTTATGTAGCTGATCATTACACAGAATTTTATGAGGGTAAAGCTTCTTATGAAGTAAAAAAAGATGGTGATAAATTTTTAGTTACTTTATTTGAAAACCCTGTGATAAGTATGGAAGAAATACTGCTTGACATTCAAGACTAATTCTGTTATACTCTGTATCACAATGAGTAACCAAACACATCAAGCCCTCTATCTCCAATTGAATGTAAGGTTTGGCACAGCACAGACTGTAACTCCGAGAGTAGTTACTCAAAACTCTCCCAACTTCACAACAAAGCTATAAAAGGAGGAAACGCATATGGCTATATTAGAAGGAACTGCGTACTGGGCAAGTATAACGACACCCAATACGACATTCGAACCTGTCTACACTGTCAACTTAGTTGTTGATGATGAGACTGCAAATGACTTTGCATCTCGTGGACACAAAATAAAACAGATGGATGAAGGTCCGGCTGTTATAATTAAACGAAAAGTAAATGGTCCTAATGGAATGATTAGACCTGCACCTCGTTTGTTAGACTCAAATAAGCAGGAAGTCACAACTGCTGTTGGTAATGGATCAAAAATTAAAGTCCAATACAATGAGTATAGTGGCGAAGGTAAGTTTGGTCCTTACACAGGATTAGACCTACAGGCAGTAATGATTACCGATCTTGTGCCTTACAAGAATGGTGATGGTGATGAATTCTTATCCGATGGAGAAGAGTTTTAATGATTATTACTATTAACAATGATGATGGTACAACCAACTTTGATGTCAATAAAATTAGTGATGATGCTGTAAAGCAAGAGTCAACTGTTATTGTAAACAAAGTTGGCACTTTACAAGTAGTCATTGAAGCCTTAGACTTTGCAAGTCGAACTCACAGAGCTAACTTAGAAGAGTTACTCAAGAGTAGAGACGAAGCTGTAGTCGAACCAGCCGAGGAGACTGATAAAGAATCCTCAAAATAAATAACTCGGCTAGGTGTAAAAGCCTAGCCATTTCTATAGGAGATAGAATGCAAGAACAAAGTAAATTTATAAGACACAAATTACCATGTCCTGTATGTGGTGGGTCAGACCCAGTGTCTATGAATGAGGATAAGTCAGCTCATTGCTTTAGTTGTGAGACACACTTTCCTAATTATATTGATGCTTGTGATGGTAAAATTATGGACACAAACCCTAAACCAAAAGCTAGTAATACTTTTTTAAATACATACAGTGGTAGTTTTGGTGCTCTTACAGACAGATGTATATCTGAAGACACAGCTAAAAAGTATGGAGTAAGAAGAGTTGTTGGCTCAGATAATAAAGTTGCTCAACATATATATCCATTCTTTAATGGTAATGAAGTTGTTGGAACTAAAACTAGATATGTAGATAATAAAAACTTTGCCTTTGCAGGTACATATGAAGGCACTGGTTTATTTGGAGAACAGTTGTTCCGAAATACTGGTGGTAAGTATCTGACAATTGTTGAAGGTGAGTGTGATGCTATGGCTGCTTATGAATTGATGCAGTCAAAGTGGGCATGTGTCTCGTTAAAGCGTGGTGCTTCCGGTGCTGTTAAAGACATACGAGAAAGCATTGAGTTTGTTGAGTCATTTGATAATGTAGTATTATGTTTTGATAATGACAAGGCAGGTATAGAAGCAGCTAGAAAGGTTGCTCGTATATTAAAACCCGGCAAGGCTAAGATAATTACACTACCTACAGGATGTAAAGATGCTAATGATATGCTTAGACAAAAGAAATATCAAGAGTTTATGTCTGCATGGTGGGAAGCTAGAACTTACACACCTTCAGGTATTATGGATTTATCCACTAAAAAATCTGAATGGTTACACCGAGAGACTAAAGAGAGCATTGCTTATCCTTGGGATGGTCTAAATAAAAAACTATTTGGAATGCGAAAAGGAGAACTTGTAACACTTACAGGTGGTACAGGACTTGGTAAGTCTAGTGTGACTCGTGAGTTAGAACATTGGCTTATTAAAAATACTAAAGACAACGTAGGTATTGTAGCTCTTGAAGAGAACTGGTTACGAACTGCTGATGGTATTATATCTATTGAAGCTAATGATCGAGTGTATCTTAACGAGAGACGAGAGCAATATACTGAAGACCAACTGACTGCTTTGTTTGACAAAGTTATACCTAAAGGTCGTGTATTTATTCATGCTCATCTAGGTGCTACAGATATTGATGAGATATTTTCTAAGCTTAGATATATTATTGTAGGCTGTGAATGTAAATGGGTGGTTGTAGATCACTTACATATGTTAGTTAATGTTTTACATGAAGGTGATGAGAGACGAGGTATTGACTCACTGATGAATAAATTACGTAGTCTTGTAGAAGAGACAGGAGTAGGTATGATATTAGTATCTCATTTACGTAGAGCATCAGGTGATAAAGGACATGAGCAAGGAATCGAAGTATCTCTTTCACACCTCAAAGGTTCAGCAGGGATAGCACAACTATCTGATTGTGTGATTGCATTAGAACGTAATCAACAAGCAGAGAATGAGGATGAAGCTAACACTACAAAAGTTCGTGTTCTTAAATCAAGATACACTGGTGACACTGGACTAGCATGTAGCTTAAGATATAATAATGAAACCGGTAGACTATTTGAAGTAACCGAGGAGGAGACATTTGACAACACAGAATTCTAAAATTATTTTTGATATAGAATGTAATGGTCTTAATCCAACTACTATACATTGTATAGTGGCTAAAGAATTAGAAGGACCAGTCCATACATTCCCACCAAATAAATTAAAAGAAGGAATAGAGTTTCTTAAAAAAGCTGATACTTTAATTGGTCATAACATTTTAAGGTTTGATTTAGATGTGATTAAAAAACTTATGGGAGTAAATTTATACGATAAAAATATTGAGGATACTCTTGTTATGTCTAGACTTTTTAAACCTATAAGAGAAAATGGACACAGTTTAAAGACTTGGGGTTATCGTGTTGGTTTTTCTAAACAAGATCAACCATTAGATTTTAATGAGTATACACCACAGATGTTAGAGTATTGTGTGAATGATGTTAAACTTAATGAGATAGTCTATCTACATCTTCTTCAAGAACAAAAAGGTTTTAGTGACGAGTCAATTAATTTAGAACATAAAGTTGCACAGGTATTATCTGAGCAAGAAAGTAATGGTTTTAAGTTTGATGAAAAGAATGCTACAATTTTATTAGCTACTCTCAAAACTAAAATGAATGAGATAGTTGAAGAAGTTCAACGCACATTTAAACCTAGAATGGTTGATGTTAAGTTAGTTGTTCCTAAGTTTAAAAAAGATGGAACACTATCTAAGTCAGGCTTACGATCTGAGGAGTATGATAATTGCTTGGCTACTAAAAATTACAAACCATTTATGAGACAAGAACTCAAAGAGTTTAACTTAGGAAGTCGTAAACAAATAGGTGAGTATCTTGTTGAGGTAGGTTGGAAACCTAAAAGGTTTACACCAACAGGTCAGCCGATTGTAGATGAAGGTACTCTTAAAAAGATTACCCACATACACGAAGCTAAACTAATTGCAGACTTTTTATTGTATCAAAAGCGTATTGCTCAGATACAATCATGGTTGGATGCACTAGAAGACGATGGTAGAGTGCATGGGTCAGTTATTCCTAACGGAACTATTACTGGTCGTATGTCTCACAACCATCCAAATATGGCTCAGATACCAGCAGTATACAGTCCTTATGGTAAAGAATGTAGAGCTTGTTGGACTGTAGAAGAAGGTAATGTTCTGCTTGGAGTTGATGCTTCAGGATTAGAACTTAGAATGTTAGCCCATTACATGAACGATAAGGAGTATATACATGAAGTTGTCAACGGAGACATACACACAACTAACCAAAAACTTGCGGGTCTTGAATCAAGAGATACAGCAAAAACTTTCATCTATGCCCTTGTATACGGAGCAGGAGATGAAAAGATTGGAAGTGTGGTTGGAGGATCAAGAGAACAAGGTAAACAACTTAAAGAACGTTTTCTCGACAATCTCCCCACATTTAAAATTACTAAGGAAAAAGTTCAACGAGCTGCAAAACGAGGATTCCTCAAAGGAATAGATGGTCGTAAAATTTATATAAGACATGAACATGCTGCATTAAATACTTTACTCCAAGGAGGAGGAGCAATCCTAATGAAAAAAGCTTTGATAGATTTAGATAGCATTTTAAAATTAAATGCTATTGATTATAGATTTGTTGCTAACATACATGATGAGTGGCAGATAGAAGTCAGAGAATCTCAGGCAGATTTTGTAGGAGAGATGGCAGTAAAAAGTATTATAGAAGCAGGTGAACATTTTAATCTTCGCTGTCCTATGGATGGTGAATACAAAATAGGAGGAGACTGGAGTGAAACACACTAAAAAACATTCATCAAATAGAAAGGGAGACCTTGCAGAATATTATGCTGTAACTTGGTTATGGGATAACGGATACGAAGTATTTAAAAACTGTGGGTGTGATGGTTTTATTGACTTAATTGTCAGAGACCCTAAAGGTAATATTAAATTAGTAGATGTCAAAAGTGCTCAGAAAGATTATCGACAAAAAAATACTTGGACATCTAGAAGAACTAGAACAACAGAACAAAAAGAAGCAGGTGTTCAATATCTTTTATTTATGCCTAAAACAAGAAAATTAAGGTGGGTAAACCATGAAAAATAAAAAAAGTATTGACAAGTTAGCCAAGGACAACTATAATAAGTTTAAGTCTGAATCAGGACACTGGTATACTCAAGAAGGTGAGCCTATGTATACCATCGTAGGTGCTAATGGTAAAGAAAGAAATACTACATTACGTGATGCTAAATCACTAGGGCTTGTACCTTCTGTTACTACAATCATAGCTATAGCAGCTCAACCAGCTTTAGAAAACTGGAAGATGAATCAAATATTAAAGTCTGCTATAACTTTAGAAAAAGGTGAAGATGAGACAGATAATTCTTTTGCTTATAGATGTAAACAAGACTCTCAAAAAATAGGTCGTGAAGCTGCAAAAGAAGGAACAAGAATACATGGATTAATTGAAAAAGGTTTCCAAGGAAAATCTAAAAATAAAACTTTTAAAATAATTAAAAAATATTTAGATGAAGAGTTTCCTAATGAAACTTGGATAGCAGAAGATTCTTTTTGTGCTAAGTTAGGGTATGGTGGTAAAATAGATTTGTATTCTCAGTCTGGAATTTTTATTGATTTTAAAACTAAGAATAATCTTTTTGGTAAAGACCCTTCTACTCTTGTTTATGATAATCATGGTATGCAACTATCAGCTTATGCCGAAGGTTGTAATGTAACTGACCCGGAAAGAGTTTCTATTTTTGTAGATAGAGACGACCCAACTTATATATCTTGTCATATATGGGACAGAGACACACACGAAAAACATTTAACAATGTTTAACAGCTTACTAACTTATTGGAAACTAATGAAAAATTATGACTCAGCAATGGAAGACTTATGAATTATAAATTTAATGAAAATCAACACATACATAACTTACTGACCTATATTGATAATACTTATAATGAACATTATGCTTTAGATAAATATCAAGCAACTGATGTAATTATTGACTCCGGTCATGGGGAAGGTTTTTGTATGGGTAATATTTTAAAGTATGCAAAAAGGTATGGAAATAAAGAAGGAAAGAACAGAAAAGACTTGCTTAAAATATTACACTATGCTATAATAATGCTTGACATACACGATAAGGAATTCAAAAATGGTTGAAGATAAAGTAGGTATCAAGGAATATCTTGGTATAAAAATTAATTATAGTAATGAAAAACTATTAGATAAGTTTAGCCTTGATACACTTAAAGATAGATATTTATGGGAGAATGAAACACATGCACAAGAAGCCTTCGCAAGAGCATCAGTCTTCGCAGCTACATACAAAGGTCACACAGATTTTGAATTGGCTCAAAGGCTTTACCACTACAGTTCCAATTGTTGGTTCATGTTTAGCACTCCTATACTTAGCAACGGGGGAACAAGTCGTGGGCTTCCTATTAGCTGTTTCCTTAATTATGTTCCTGATAGCCGGACTGGTTTATCAGATCACTATGATGAAAATATATGGTTGGCATCTTCGGGTGGAGGTATTGGTGGATATTGGGGTGACGTTAGGAGTAACGGTATATCTACTACTCACGGCAGTCGTTCTACTGGTTCAATTCCTTTCATCCATGTCGTAGACTCACAGATGTTAGCCTTTAATCAAGGTACGACAAGACGTGGTAGCTATGCAGCTTATATGGATATATCTCACCCTGAGATTGAAGAGTTCATTAACATGCGTAAAGAATCAGGTGGAGATATTAACCGTAAGAATTTGAATCTTCACAATGGTATTAACATTACCAATGAGTTCTTAAAAGCTGTTGAAGAAGATGCAGACTTTAGATTGATTGACCCTAAGACTAAAGAGCCTACAAAGATTGTTAATGCTAGAGACTTATGGTGGCAGATTATCAATGCAAGAGCAGAGACAGGTGAGCCTTACATGATTAACATAGATACATGTAACGAAGCTTTACCCAAAGAACAAAAAGATTTAGGATTAGAAATTAAACAGAGCAATCTATGTTCTGAGATTACTTTACCTACTAATGAAGAACGAACAGCAGTGTGTTGTTTGTCTTCAGTAAACTTAGAATATTTTGATGAATGGAGTGAGAATCCTCTGTTCATTGATGATTTAATTACTATGCTTGACAATGTTTTACAACATTACATTGACAATGCTGTTGATACAAATAACTTAGGAGAATATAATGCAAACTTTAAAAGATTTCAAAAACATATTAAAGAAGGTAAAGAAGGATTTCTTAAGTCCGTCTACTCAGCTTATAGAGAAAGGTCGTTGGGTTTGGGAGCAATGGGTTTCCATTCTTACCTCCAGTCTAAAAATATTCCATTCGAAGGTATCTTCGCTACTGGTTTTAATTACAAAGCCTTTAAGCACATTAAAAAACATTCAGTTAGAGCAACTCAACGACTTGCTGATGAACGTGGTGAGTCACCTGATATCAGTGGTAGTGGTAAGCGTAATGCTCATCTTCTCGCTGTTGCACCTAACGCTTCTTCTAGTATCATATGTGGTGGCACATCTCCTTCGATTGAGCCATATAGGGCTAATGTATATACGCACAAAACTTTATCAGGCTCATTCCAAGTAAAAAATAAATACTTAGAAGAAGTATTAAAAAATAAAGGATTAAAAAAAGAAGAATTAAATGCAGTATGGAAAGACATTGCAGGTAATGATGGTTCAGTTCAACACTTAGATATTCTTACCGATGAAGAAAAAGAAGTGTTTAAAACAGCTAATGAAATAGATCAGATATGGATTATTGAACACGCATCTAAACGTCAAGAGTTTATTTGTCAAGCACAGTCAGTTAATCTTTTCTTTACACTTCCAAAAGCTACCGAGCCACAAGAAGTCCACGATGAATATATGCAGTACGTTAATGATGTACACTGGTATGGAATGAATAAACTTAAATCTTTATATTATTTTAGAACTAATGCTGCTCGTAATGCAGAGAATGTTAATACTAAAGTTCAACGTATTAAACTAGATGATACTGAATGTATCGCATGTGAGGGCTAATATGAACTGTTGGCATTGTGGAACAAAATTAATATGGGGTGGAGACCACGATATAGAAGATGAAAACGATGAATACATTATGGAAACTAATTTAAGTTGCCCAAAATGCAAATCAGAAGTAATAGTATATTTACCAAAGGATTAATATGAAACAATCAGAATTTCAACATATATTTAAACCTGAATTTTCAGCGTTTACAATTAGAATGTGGCTAGATTATTGTGATGAAACTAAAGGTCCATTCTCAAAAACAGATGATTACGCAGGATATATAATTAATAATTTAAAATATTTAGTTAAAAAATTTAACAAGGAGAAAACATGAGCTTACTAGACACTAGAGATTATTACAAACCATTCGACAACCCTTGGATGTTTGACTACTATGTCTTACAAAACCAAATGCATTGGATGCCGGAGTCAGTACCATTACACACAGATGTAAAAGATTGGCAAGAGCTATCTGATAAAGAGAAGAATTTACTTACTCAAATCTTTAGACTGTTTACTCAGTCCGATGTAGATGTTGGTGCAGGTTATGTTGATAGATACATGCGTATCTTTAGAAAACCTGAAGCACGTATGATGATGGGTTCTTTTGCAAACATGGAATCAATTCATCAACATGCCTATAGTTTACTACTTGATACAGTTGGTATGCCCGAGATAGAGTACAAAGCTTTTGCAGAGTATGAAGAAATGTCAGACAAACATGATTATGTTCACAATATTAAAACTACAAAGAAAGATAAAAAAAGCATTGCAAAAACTTTAGCAGTCTATTCAGCTTTTACAGAAGGACTACAGTTGTTCAGTAGCTTTGCAATCTTGTTAAACTTTCCAAGGTTTGGTAAGATGAAAGGTATGGGACAGATAGTTACTTACTCTATACGTGATGAGTCTATGCACGTTGAAGCTATGACTAAATTGTTTAGAGAGTTTATCCAAGAGAACATAGAGATATGGACAGATGATTTCAAGAAAGAAATATATGAAATATGTAGACAGATGGTAGAACTAGAAGACAAATTCTTAGACTTAGTGTTTGATATGGGAGACCTTGAAGGTCTTACTAAGAAAGATATGTATGCTTACAATAGATATATAGCTGATAGAAGATTATTACAGCTTGGTCTCAAGACCAATTTTGACCAACGTGAGAATCCTTTAGAATGGCTAGACGAAGTAATGGGTGTAGAACATCAGAACTTTTTTGAGGGTCGGGCAACTTCTTACATGAAGGCTGGACTAAGAGGTAGGCAAGATAAAATAACTTTTTCACAATTTACACCTAATGATAATTAATAAAAATGGGTAGAACTAAACGCAAAGAAGCAAAACTGGTAGGTTATAATTTATTTTATGACCTAACAGGTAAACTGGTTACAGAAAGAACAAGTACAGATATTAAAGAACTTAAAAAGTTTTTTACTCCTGAAGAATATAATACTTTAACTACTGTAATCAGAGAGACTACAACTAAATTAGATAAGATTCACAATGAAGTTGAAGCTCATCTAAACGCTAGGATATTAAAAAATTAACCAGCTAAAGGATTCTTATTTTCTTCTTTAAATATTTTTATATCAGTCTTAACACTTTCAACATCGGCTTTCATGCCTGACATTTCAGACTTAATAGCTTCTACTTTATTAGACTGACTATCAATCTTAATTAAGATAGTCTCATCAATTGTCTTATTCATGTAAGACACAGAAGTTTCTAACGCTTCTATTCTTTTCTCAATCTCACCTAAACCATCATCAGTTTCTTTAGCTTGTTCAGCTTTGTTTTCTAAGTTCTCTATCCTATTGACATAGGTTGCACCAGTATATCCAAACCCTGCAAGAGTTCCAATGATACCCATCAATGCAATAAACTGTGTTGTTTTATTTTGTAACCAATCCATATTATTCTCCGTTCTGTTTATCTTGCCAATCACTTATGGCTTTTTTTATACTATCTTCTGCTAACACACTACAATGTAATTTTATAGGTGGTAACTCTAATGCTTCAGCTATGTCTTTATCTTTTATTTGACAAGCTTCTTCTATTGTTTTTCCTTTTAACATGTCAACAAACATGGTGCTAGATGCGATTGCTGATCCACAGCCATAAGTTTTAAACTTAACATCATCAATAATATGCCTGTTACCATTTAGTTTACATTTAATTTGTAACTTCATTACATCTCCACAGGCAGGTGCTCCAACCATACCAGTACCCACATCTAAATCTTTAGGGTCAAATCTACCAACGGAATATTTCTCAGGGTTATTTAATACCCCTTCGAATCTATCTACAACTTTACTTGAGTATGCCATATTATAGTGGTGGTTGTAATTGTCTCATTTCAATTAGTGTTTCTAAACTTTGTCCTGCCATTTGATAAAAGCCTTCTATGTTATCTGTTAGCATATTATCTGCATATAAAATTGTAGGTTCATACCATACATCTTGGTCCGGTACTGTAACTAATCTATAATTATTAAAGTTAGGCACAA
>VTLG01007701.1_pt1 | contig 33066 bp, 45 predicted proteins | sample 4694571 | NCBI WGS metagenome assembly VTLG01 (sample SAMN12604809, study PRJNA352737) | marine metagenome | biome: ENVO:00000447; feature: ENVO:00000209|ENVO:00000569|ENVO:01000036; material: ENVO:00002151; isolation source: viral sequences binned using virsorter ...
ATAGGTAAAATAAAACCTATTAATGTACCGCAAAAAGCGACCGCAGCGGCGGAGTTGTTTTCTTTCATCAAACGCCATTCACAGTGTGGCGTAATGTAGGTATACACAAATAAAAAACACAGTGTAATAATATAACCGATTGCAAAATAGCTAATGAAAGGCAAAAATCCTTGCAAAGATTCCAAAATCATTCTTTATCTCTTTTTTATGTTTAATGTTAGTTTAAGTTTGTTTAAACGTTTTTAAACGCGAGTTGTTCTATTTCTCGATGAAGTATAGCATCGTCACCGACATTGAGTTCTATCAAGCGTTTTAGGTGTGTCACACTTTCAAGGTCGATTTGATTACAGTGAAGGCCTAAATATTCACTTTCGACATGTCTTACTTCGACTTCCATTGAAATCAGTACATCACTGTCTGGTAAATGAAACTTTAGGTTAGCGGCTTCACCTTGTAGGGGGACATAGCCTACAGGCAAGGTGATCAATGCGCCTTTTAATGAAAGGTCGAGTACTTGGCAATTGTAATCACCACTGGCAGTCATTAAGGTCGCCGGGTTTGAAAACAAAATACGCGTAAAACGTCTACGTTCTTCCATCATCATTCTCTCAATATTCTAGATAATCTAAGCATAGATATTAATACACTTAGGCTACAGTGTAAAAAAGCCCTGCATAAACAGGGCTTGTAATAATGATTTGCAAAAGTTAGCTGATGCGTAGATTATTTAGCCAATTTTCTTATACTTGATACGCTTAGGTTCAGCAGCTTGTGCACCGTAAGTCTTTTTCAACCAAGCTTCGTACTCTGTATAGTTACCATCAAAGAAGTTCACTTGACCTTCGTCACGGTAATCAAGAATATGTGTAGCGATACGGTCTAAGAACCAACGGTCGTGCGAGATACACATTACACAGCCTGGGAATTCTAAAATCGCATTCTCAAGGGCACGAAGTGTTTCAACGTCTAAGTCATTGGTTGGCTCATCCAGTAGTAAAACGTTACCGCCAGCTTTTAAAAGCTTAGCTAGGTGAAGACGGTTGCGCTCACCACCAGATAGCTCTTTTACAAACTTTTGCTGGTCGTTACCTTTGAAGTTAAAGCGGCCAACATAGGCACGGCTTGGGATCTCAAAGTTGCCAATTTTCAGTACGTCTTGACCGTTAGAGATCTCTTGGAAAACAGTGTTACTGTCGTCCATGTTATCACGGAACTGATCAACCGCAGCGAGTTCTACAGTTTCACCAACATCAACAGTACCAGCATCTGCTTGCTCTTGGCCTGATATCATTTTGAATAACGTTGATTTACCTGCACCGTTAGCACCGATAATACCAACGATTGCACCTTTTGGTACGCTGAAGCTTAGATTGTCGATAAGTACACGGTCACCATAGCCTTTAGTGAGGCCATTTACTTCAATTACTTTATCACCTAAACGAGGACCCGGTGGGATGAATAGCTCATTTGTTTCGTTACGTTTTTGGTAATCGCTTTGCTGTAGTTCAGAGAACTGCGACATACGCGCTTTAGATTTAGCTTGGCGACCCTTCGGGTTTGAACGCACCCATTCAAGCTCTTGAGCAATCGACTTTTGACGTGCTTTTTCAGCTTTTTCTTCTTGTTTAAGACGCGCATCTTTTTGCTCAAGCCAAGAAGAGTAGTTGCCTTCCCAAGGAATACCATGGCCACGGTCAAGCTCTAATATCCAACCCGCAACATTATCTAAGAAATAACGGTCGTGGGTAATAGCTACAACAGTGCCTTCGTAGTCGTGTAAGAAGCGCTCTAGCCAAGCAACAGACTCTGCGTCTAAGTGGTTGGTTGGTTCGTCTAGTAATAGCATATCTGGTTTTTCTAGAAGCAGACGACAGATAGCAACACGACGACGCTCACCACCAGATAGGTGTTCAATCTTTGCATCCCACTCAGGTAGGCGAAGTGCATCAGCGGCGCGCTCTAAAGCGTTGTCTAGGTTGTGGCCATCATGTGCTTGGATAATCGCTTCTAGTTGACCTTGCTCTTTTGCAAGTGCGTCAAAGTCAGCCCCATCCATTGCATATTCCGCATAAACTTCATCAAGACGCGCAAGGGCGTTTTTAACTTCACTTACTGCTTCTTCAACGGTTTCACGAACCGTTTTGTTTTCGTCTAATTGCGGTTCCTGAGGAAGATAGCCGATTTTAGTTCCTGCAAGTGCATTAGCCTCACCTTCAAACTCTTTATCAACACCCGCCATAATACGTAAAAGAGTCGATTTACCTGCGCCGTTTAGACCTAGTACACCAATTTTCGCACCAGGGAAGAAAGATAATGAAATATCTTTTAAAATCGTACGTTTAGGTGGCACCACTTTGCTAACGCGGTGCATTGAATAAATAAACTTATCTGGCAATGCCATAGATGAAACCTTTCATGTTCAAAATTAACTAGCATATTGTAGAGTTTACCTAGCGATTTCGTCAATCAAACAGCAGGTTATCTCTTTTTTAAATCATTAAATTAGCTCAAAACTAATAGTGCCACACCAGAAAAAGCAATTATCCCACCCAATATCATATTCCTAGTCAAGGGTTCTTTACGCAGGGCACCAATTGTCATCACCATAAGTGGCGCAGTTGCGAAAATAGTTTGTGCGATAGCAGGGTCAGTATGTTTGACTGAAATAAGCTGCAACCAAAGGCCAATAAAGGTGCCAAAAAATACCGCGACAAAAAGCCATTGCTTTTGACTTATACCACCTAAGGTAATGGCTTGTTTAAGATTTTGTTCTTTTAGACATGCGACAACACAAGCGACAGCTAAAGTGCCTGAAAATAAACGAATAAAGGCTGCCCATAAGCTACCTATTTGCTCTGCGTTCATCGCTCCTTTTGACATCACCATGCCTGCAGCTTGGCAAGTTGCTGCGATGAGTGCGAACGCAACCCCTTTGATGTAAATGCTCTGTTCAACACTAGGTAACGGGTGTTTAGGTTTAATTGCTATTAGTACACCCATTGTGGTGATGAAAATGCCTAACCAAGCGAGGCTGTTGAGCCATACGCCAAGCAATACAATATTTAGTACACCTGCAATGGCTGGCGCCAGAGATTCAATGACCAGAGTTCGTGCAGGGCCAATATTTCTGAGGGCTGCAAAATAGGCGCTATCGCCGATAGCAATACCCAAAATGCCGCTGACAATAAGCCAAGCCCAAGAGCTGGCTAATTGTGGGAAAGGGCTGGAAGGCATAATTAGCAAGATTAATAACATCAGTGCACAAGCAATTATGCCTTTACTCACGTTTAATTGTAGTGGCGACAGATGATGACTAAAACGCTTATATATAATCGTCGATGACGCCCAAACAACTGCTGCACTGATTGCCGCAATTTCACCGATTCCCATTTTATGCTCGTATTTACTCTAACTATTTGGCGCATTATCAAGAATTAACACTATGATGCAAATATATGAGTTGAAGCATTTTGAGTACTTATATTTATTTATACTTTTTAGCTTGGTTTAAGTAATTTAGGCCTGATGTGATATTTTGCTGTAATTCAAGATGAATTATTCTAAATATTAGATTCTAGTTTCATAAAAGTGTTTATAAAAAAGATACAAAAGGAAAACACATCTTATAGTCTGTCCCTAAATAAATACTTTAAGTAATTTGTATTATTAAAAAAGGTTACTTATTGATATAAGGTCATTTTTGACCTGTTTGATGTCCTAAAAATCAGTATTATATCCCTAAGCTCAGCAAAGTTACGAACTTACCTTGTTACATAAATATATTTGTTAATGTTTGCCGAGTCCATGTCAAGCTAAATGATGTTGTACTTTATTGTGTAGGTATTTGATTGGAAGGAAGTAGTAAGTCAAAACACTTATAAAGGATTGATTTGTCGAACTAAAGACTAACTAGCACCTATCACTGCACAGAAAATAACCCATTCATGCAACTAAGGAAAGGGATGATGCAGGTAGCTAATTCTAAAGCAAGATTATACAAACAAAAAAAAGCGCCTTTAGGCTCTGAAATTCTCAGGTTTGCAAGACGATTACGTGGTTATACACAGGCGGAATCTGCTGCAAATTATGGTATTGAAGAAAGGACATTAAGGCGTTGGGAAAATAGAGAATACAGTCCAAGGTGGAACGATGTAGTTGGACTTGTTGAAGATGTGTATTTATTGGATATCTTAGAAGTAATAGGAAAAATCAATGATTGTGACGCCAGTAACCATTAAGAAAATCCGAGCTATATTGAGACGTTGGGGTAAGTTTTGGCGTCAAAGAGAGTTGGGTAAAGGTTTTAGTCGTCAGGCGATTACCGAACAAATTGGGGCAGTAAAAAGTAATTTCTCTACTAGCGATATGATGCATGTGCCACATGAAATAGAACAAATTGATACCCTAATTTCAAAGTTAAGGCCCGAATGTATTAGAGCAATTAGAGCGCAATACTTAGTAGAAGGCAGCTTAGCGATTTCAGCAAAGCAATTAGGCTTTGAGACGAAGCGTTCAGCAGAGTTTTGGCTGTTTAAAGCTGAAAACGCACTATTGTTAAAACTTACAGAAGCTTAAAAGGAAAATGTATGTCGATTATGAATACAGTTGAGCAAATTAAGCGGCATGAAGGGTTTCGTCGCTATCCGTATTACTGCTCTGCAGGAAAATTAACAGTTGGGTACGGTCGAAATCTAGATGATGTTGGTTTAGATGAAGATGAAGCAGAGCATTTATTATCGGTAGACATTGAAAATGCTTTAATTGGAGTGAAAAGACGAATTGATACTGACTTCTGTAATGAAGCAAGGGTAGCTGTATTAACAAATATGGGTTTCAACCTAGGCATACAAGGTCTGATGAAGTTTAAGAAAATGATTGCCCATGTTGAAAAAGGTGATTTTGAGAATGCAGCGCTCGAGATGTTAAATAGTCGTTGGGCAAGCCAAGTACCTAATCGTGCTAATGAGCTTGCACAGCAGATGTTAACGGGAGATTGGCAAGAGTGAATTGGTTGAGCCAATTGTTCGCTAGTTCAGGCGAGCCAGTAAAGGCGATCAGTAATATGATCGATGAACTTTATACCAGCGACGATGAGCTTTTAGAGTTAGAAGCTTTAAAAGCACGCTTACAGGCCAAACAACGTGAATTACAAATCGAAGTAAATTCTATACAAGTTAATCATCGAAGTGTATTTGTCGCAGGTGCCAGACCATTTCTGATGTGGGTGTGTGGCTTAGGCTTTCTGTTTGCGTTTGTTATTAACCCAATCTTGCAATGGCTAATACCTGAGCAAGGAACACCTATATTGCCTTTGAATGTGATGTTAGAACTAACATTAGGCATGCTAGGTTTAGCTGGACTAAGAACAATCGAAAAAATAAAAGGAGTCGCTAAGTGAGGCAGCCAGAGAATTGGCAAATGAAAAAGGAGTTAAATCTTGCTCATATACTCACAACCATCGCTTTGGTTGTATCTGGGATTTTGTATTTGAATGATTTGGACAAACGAATTACTTCTAACTCTCAGGAGTTAGCACATCTAAAGCAAATACGAAACGAAGATCAAAAGAGGATAGAGAAACGCCTCGATTCTATTGATAAAAAATTAGATGCACTTCTAAGTGCTAAGAGGAGTGCTTTATAGCAAGTAGATTGCTAATCAATGCTAATCGCTCTTTTCATCCAAGGCTTCTATTGGGAAAAATTATGAATACAGCCATTGAACTAAACCGACTGCCTAAACCAACAGTCATCGAAGAGTTAAGCTTTGATCAAATCTATAAGCAATTAGAAGAAACGTTTTCAAAAGCTTTTCCAGAGCATGAGTTATATATATCTGATCCTGCAATGAAACTACTAGAGGTTGCAGCTTATAGAGAATTACTTTTGAGGCAGCGAATTAATGATGCGACGAAGTCAGTTATGCTTGCATTTGCTAAGGGAAGCGATCTTGATAACCTAGCCGCGTTATTTGGTGTTCGGCGAGTTTCTGATGAAGATGATGATCGCTTTCGTCATAGAATCCCATTATCCTTAGAAGGGTACAGTATGGCTGGAACAAAAGGCGCATACGAATACCATACTATGTCGTTTGATGACAAAATTAAGGATGTTTTTGTCACTTCGGATGAACCTGGCCGAGTGAGCGTTTATGCTCTTGTGGAGCACATTAACAATACTGATGAGCTCAAATCTGCGCTCGAAAAGTATTTAAGAAGTGAAGAGATCAGACCGCTAACTGACTTAGTGAGTGTCACTTTAGTTGTTCCGAGCACTCATTCAGTTAAAGCGAATATCTTTTTAAACGTTGGTGCTTCTGAGCAAGAAGTCAAATTCAGTATATTTTCAGCGTTAGATGCATTCGAAAAAGCACACAAGGTATTTGGTTGTGAATTACCTTATTCTGGGCTTATTGATGCGCTTCATCAACCTGGTGTGAGAAAAGTTAAACTACTTTCTCCAGCCGAGGACATTGTTCCAAATAGAACAGAGGCCATAGGTATCACTGTTGACCTTGTTTTTATGGAGTAACATTTATGGGTAATAAATCATTACTACCTATATCAACAGAAATAGAACGAGTTATAGAGTCACATTTAACTCTGCCAACTAATCGATTTAATTCTAAAAAGCTCATTCCTAAATATATAGCATCTCAGTGGGATCCATATAATTGCCCTGTTGAGATGTTACCTTGGTTAGCATGGAGCTTATCTGTAGATAATTGGCAAGAAAACTGGCCAGAGCATGTTCAGCGAGATGTGGTAGCAAATGCCGTAAAAGTACATAAGCATAAGGGAACAGTCGGGGCGGTTAAAAGGGCGCTTGCATCTCTACATTTAAAAATTGAATTTTTTGAATGGTTTGAAGAAGTACATGATGTTTATCTAGCGCCTTATCAAAGTGGTGAACCAAATACGTTTATCTTCATTGCTTGGGCGAATGATGAATTATACACAAGCCGTAAAATTGTACTTGATCAAAGTCTTTATGATGAAATTTACAGAGTTACAAATCAAACTAAGCCACAAGCAGCTCACTTTGATTTTTTGATTGGTATAAAATTATCTTCAGGTGCAGCGCTAGCAAGCATAGCGAAAAGCGTCTCAACAGTTAGAAGTTATGGTCAAGAAGCTCCGCATACCAAAAAGAGATTGTTAGAGAAACGTCTAAAAACTGCGGCCACTGTATCAAGACATAGAACTTTAATTGCACGTAATTATTGTCAAGAAAGCGCTCACACAAAATCTCGCCTATATTCCTCAGGCTTGTCCAGTGGGTCAAATTTATCCCACCCGGTTTCTGCGGTTCGACGATATGGTGAATCTAGAAATGAACAAATAATTCTTGCCAAAAATAATCCTCAAGCTTCGCTTGTGGTTAAAAAAAATGTACCTCAGGTAACAAGAAGAAGATGGCATGCTTTGCAAAGTAAAGCTGTCAGAAGTGAGGCGAAAGCTCATTGTACTGCAATATTTGGTACGGTTAATACACAGGTTGCACGCACTTATTTAAGAAGTGAACAATCAATGCCAAATCAATTTATTCAATTTAGCTCTAGTTTCGCAGGTACCTTATCAACCATGAAGAGTCGAGTAGCTGTAAGAAGACTTTATTGGAGTATTTAAACTTCAGTTTAAAATTTAATGATAAAAGGAGTTCAATTTTGAGCACTGTTTTACAACCCGTTATTACGTCGGCAGGGTTAGCCGCTGTATTTAGGGCACAACAAGGTGGCTTTAGAGCCAAAATTTCGAAAATAGGTATTGGTTCTGGCGTGCATACGGTTTCAGAAAATACCTCCTCATTGAAAAATGAAAAATATAGACTGGATATTGATCAAGCTGAATATTTTGAAGATCAAAAACAACTTCACTTAACAGTTCGTGATGCAACAAAAGACGTGGGTGACGGCTTCTTTGTTAATGAAATTGGTTTTTACACTGAAGAAGAAGTGAATGGACATATTCGGCATGTATTATTTGCTGTTTATTCGTCAGCTGATCCGATTGCATATAAGTCAAGCGATATTGACTTATTACTGGCATTTGATCTTACTCTGACGGGGGTACCAAGTGACTCTATCACAGTAGTTGATAATGGTGTTGACTTTAATATTTTAATTGCACCAGAGTTAGCCAAGTTGGCTTACTCGCAAATCATGAATATGTATCGTCACTTAAAAAGTAAGTTTCAATTAATTGATAAAGGTCTTTTATAGTGGAGTGATTATGAGTGACCTAATTAATAAACGAAAACCAACCATATTTGATGATGCAATGCAGTTTATTGAAATAACCAAACAATTCAAAAGTATTCATGACAGTCAAATCGATGAAAATGCTACAACTAATCAAGTACATGATGAGATTATCAATCAACCTCCGCAACTTATTAGTTATCTATTTTAAAAAAAGTTATGAATAATAAACTCAACTATTTTACTTACGCCCGCATATGCGGGTTTTTTAATTTTTAAAACGGAGATTTTATGTCTTTAGAGCAGGATATTACGCGTGTTGTTGAAGCGTCTGAGCAACTAACCGCAACGGTTGATAATAAAATTGAAGAGATAAACTCAACTTTAGGCTCTGTGGTTTCATCAACAAACTCGCGAGTACAATCAAAGCTATCAGAAATGGACTCACTGCTAAATAGTTACAGAAATAAACAGTCACATTTTCGGGTGACGAAAAATCAAGCGCTTAAAGCTAATACCGATGGTTCGTTCCCAGCAGATTGGAGTTCGGGTCCTTACATTGTCAATGCAAGACTTGTCGAAACGGTATCTACTGGTGTTGAACCCCATTTAAGATCTGATCTGGCAAGAGAGTTTTTACGTGCTATCAGTTCAGATACAAAGTACTTCGCAAAAAGTTTTAACATATGGGAGCTCGAGTTTTTACCGAATAGAGGCGGTGAGAATATCGATGTTGATGCATATCTTATGTATCAGTATTTAAGAAGACCGACCCAAATGACCATTGCAGCAGTGGTAAAACATATTAGTGGCATAGTCCCAGATGGGCATTGGTGCCAAGGCCTAAAAGAAGGTGAAGAGGCCAAAGTGTGTGGTATTGGTCTCGGAGCGGGTGGTAGAAATCGTTATACACATTGTCATCCATATTCTCGAGGTCGAGGTTTACCCCCTGAGCAAACAGGTATAATACAAGTCGCATTACCAGCCGCGGTCACTGGTGACATACCTCTTGATGGCAAGGCATGGGGACAATTTGCCTATTTAGGCGATGCTGCTGAAGATGCATATAATTAATAAATTAAAGGAGTATTTTGATGGCAAAATTAATTGTTGATGGTCAAGTTGTTGAACCATTCCATGATAGCAGTCTGCCACTAAATGTGGTTGCACAGTGGGTAGAAGAGATGTATTCACCGGATAGTACTTTTTCTATTGAGTTGTCTCCTGCTGAATTATTAAAACATAATCGAGACACGATTAGAAACAAACTGAATGTGCATGTTGCTGATAGTGCGTCTTTGCTTGGAACAACATCGGATACTGCCCATTTGGTTTTGAAAGAGCTCAGTGCTTTGGTTGGCAAATTGAGTGATGCAACGTCTTTAGCTCAAGTTCGTGAAGCAGCAAGCCCAATAAAACAGTCGATAGGAAATATCAATAGCCAAGTTGAAAATGGTGAACTTAATTTCCCATATATGACAAAAGGGCAAACACAAGTAATGACAGATATTGTGTCTCGAGCAAATGCTGTCGACGCTGTGATTAAATCTAATTAATCATTTTAACATTTTATCTGAGCCCTCAAATGAGGGCTTTTTTGTGCGAGAAATAGTATGTCAATTGAACACGACTTAACCAGAGTCATCGATGCATCAGAGCAATTGATGGATTTAGTAGATGGTAAAATTGAAGATATAAATAGCCAGCTAAATGCAAAGAAGCAAGAAGTGGATGCTAAAAAGCAAGAGATCGATACTCGATTAGCGGCAAAAAGCAGTGCTGTCGATGCAAAAATTCAAGAGTTTCAAAGCCATCACCCTTTAACACCAAATATCTTGCTAGATACGAAGTATTTTAATCATATTGGTAGTGAGGATAATGTAGAGACAGAGATCCATTCAGCGCATAAAGCGCCATGGAAAAGCTTTTTACACAATGGCACAGAAGGTACTGGCACAGTCAAGCGAATAACGCTTGATAAATTGTCAGAAAATGGGCTTGAACCTAATAGTTTAATGAAATCTAAGGCGCTTGGTAGCCCAAATGAACACAATCAATCTTATTATGGCTCCAATTACAAAGTACTGTTGTTGGATGTTGAAATTACAAAAGGGCAATCAACAAAGCCTACAACTGGGTCCTTATTTGTGCTTTCGCAAGGGTGTGATACCCACTTTGGCTGGAGTCGTGGTGACTTTATAACACAAGCAAGTTGTTGGGTTAATGTTTTGGAATGTACTGGTAATATGGCGTTTCAACCTTCTGCGAATCGCTCTGCAAATTTAGTCTGTAATGCGTCTGACCTGGGTAAAGGCTGGCAATATAAACATGCGACCCGCAAAGGGTGGGGAGGCTGTCATCAACCTCTATTCACAGGTATAGGTCGAATGAAAGTTGCTATTTGCTTGCCATATGTGGGTACTGGCAACCATGGTAATAACATGATTTGGGCTGATAGTGTTGGTCACCCATATACCCATACTGATGCAGATAATTTCACAGGAGTTTGATTATGGCAGTGTTAATTGAAAAGTCTTCTGGTCGAGTGATAGCCGGTGGTTTGTCTTCTAATGAATCTGCAATTGAAATCGCGAAGTCTGCAGGCATTGATGAAAATGGCTTTATACTAGAATTCTCTGAACAAGAGATTCAGCTTTATCGTAAAAAAGCATATGCGCAATCTTGCGATCATTTGTTTTTTGATTACATGGCTGCGGTGGCTGAATATGGAGAAGACTCTCCACAAGCAATCGAGGCAAAGAATACTTGGCTGAGTGAGCGAAATGTGGTGAAAACAACTTACAGTAATTAAAGAATTATTGTTATGACTCTAACAGTCTTGGTTTGTGCTAAAACCTGATTTTAGCCAATAGTTTTTGTGTATTTGCTATTTAAGCTAATTTTTTCGACTTAATTGAGAGGTAATCCATATTGGGCTCGAATATTTTATGTAAATAGACAAAATCTGACAGAGCTAATTGGCATTTATTTTTAAGGTGAATTCATGTCTCTAACAAATTTTAGTGCGATTGACCTTAGCCGTTTTCCTACTCCAACCCTCATTGAAGCGCTCAGTTATGAAGACATTTACACAAATGTCTTAGCGGAGTTTCAATCGCGTTTTTCTGAATTCGACGCTTTAGTTGAAAGTGACCCAGTATTAAAAGTGCTTGAAGCATTTGCCTATAGAGAAATGCTCCTAAGGCAGCGAATTAATGAAAGTGCGGAACACGTGTTACTTGCCAAAGCCAGTTCAAATGAATTGGACTACTTAGGCAGCCGGTTTGGAGTAGAAAGAGCGGCGATGCTGTCGCACTCAGAAGGCAATACATCAGAAAATTTTGAAAGTGACGAACGCTTTCGACAAAGGATCAAACTGGCTTTAGAAGGCCACAGTACAGCAGGTCCTGCAGGTGCATACACATTTCATGCTTTTACAGCATCGCCAGCTGTGCATGACGTACATGTAGATGCGCCTGAGTTTGCATATATCGATCTGCCTGAAGAGATACAAAGCTATTTACCTGCGAATACACATCTCCTTTCATGCACACGAAATGCAAATTTATCAAAACCAGCCCCTGGTGATGTGGTTGTAACCGTTTTGAGTAATGAAGGAAATGGCGCCGCAAGTGAATCTGTTCTTAGTGAAGTAAAAGCACATTTAGAAAGGGATGACGTCAGGCCATTAACTGATAGGGTCAATGTGGTTTCAGCTGACATTATTGAGTTTAATTTAGAAGCGACATTGTATTTTTATCCAGGTATGAATGCAGCTGAAATTATTCAAGATGCTAAAGCGAGTGTTAATCAATTTTTTACAGAACGCGCGAAATTAGGGCATGATATTTCAATATCTGCGCTTCATGCTGCGCTTCATGTAGCGGGGGTGCAACGAGCAGAAATTCATCTTCCGACTCAAGATATCTTGATAAACCAATATCAAGCTGCACATTGTTTAAATCTGTCTATACATGATGGGGGCGAGCATGTCTGATAATGCGTCACTGTGCCAAGGCGCTGACTTGGTAAAGGCATTAGACGCACTTAGCGAAACAGTACTGGATATACCCGTCGATCTTCATCGACTTTGGGACCCCTTTTCATGCCCAGTGACATTTTTATCTTGGTTAGCCGATTCACTCAGTGTCGATACTTGGGATGAAAACTGGCCTGAATCAGTTAAACGGCGGGTTATCGCTGAAAGTGTTCCCAGCCATATTAAAAAGGGCACAGTCGGTGCAATCCGCGCATCTTTGAATGCGCTTGACGTCGATGTGCAGTTGCAAGAATGGTGGCAAACAGGTGGTGTGCCGCACACAGCAAAGCTTACAGCGATTGCTAATGTAAATTTAACGAGTGACGGTGATACATTTCTCACGCCACGAAATCAAGCTCATATATGGCAGGTTGTCAGTGCGCATAAACCATTAAGAACACAAGTTGATTTCATAATTGGCGTTAATTTGCATAACCAAGTTGAGATTTATGGTGGGGCAAGTACAACCAACCTTCAGCAGATTACATGGCAAGATATCCCTAAGTTTCAGTTTGAGACTGCAAAGCAAGGGCTATCAAGTATTGCTTTAAACGTGAACATGAGTAATGAGACGTTTTGTGATGCGGCGTATGCAGCATTTAAGGGTTATACGTTTTTAACTAATCTTGCCTTGTCTACAAATGTTGAGAAGTCTTATTTTGTGGATAAAGCGAATTCAGAATTTAAAGAGTCTATTAATCTCTGTAACGGCGCATTTTTTCAAACGCTGAGCCGGCATCTTTTTAATGATGAACCTTACGGGCAATGCACAAGTCCGATTTCAGCATCTAGTATGGCAAGTCATATCGTTGTGCAATCAACTTCAATGACAATTATTTAAGGAAAATTTATGAATGCATATACCCCCGTGATCACTCAAAAGGGGATCAATGCGGCAGTCAGTGCTCAAGCGCAAGGCATTAAGATCCAAATAGGGCATATTGCTGTTGGCGATAAAGGTTACACACCTGACAGAAATATGACAGCTTTAAAAGGTCAAAAGAATACTTCTGCAGTGGAAGGAGCCACAGTGTCAGGTAATGGACAATTTCATGTCACCGCGGCGTTTAAAGACAATGCGAATTATGCAGTCAGAGAGGTGGGTTTTTACTTAAACGACCACGAGGATGAGAATCAAAGAACTTTGTTTGCAGTATGGTCTCACCCTGAAAATGTGCTGTTTTATCAAACGCCGATCGCGACAATTGTGCAAGGGTTTGACTTACTCTTAACCGCTGTGCCTGCAGACAGTTTGGATTTCGAAGTAACCGGAGATCTAAACATTTTTTATGCAGACGAGTTTGCAGCCATGACGGTGGCCCAAACAAAGATGGCCGCGGCGCAAGCGCAATCTAATTTACGTCAGGTTGAGTTTAACGACCGTCTACTTGCTTTAGGCGCTTAAACTCACAATAAAGGTCTGGGTGAAATATGTCTCAAGTTGAGCAGGCGCTGCACTTTTTTGTCGATGCAGATCCTCATTTTGCTGATGTCAGTCATGATGGAAAGAGTGAACTTGAACCTTTAAATTCAGTGAGTGCTGCGTTAGCTAGAGCGACCAATGAATCAAAGTCACTTGTTATTTTTCTTGCAGCCAATGGGTATGCTCATCAAATAGCGCAAGTCACATTGCCAAACTGCAATGTGAGATTTGAAACATATAGCTTACCAGGTTGGGAGCAGCCAAGTGTCATTATAGATTGGCATGATGCCATTCAATTACAGCCTGCGAGTGATGAACAATATAGATTTGACGTTTTACTCAAGGGCGAAATACACAAAGAGAACCGTTTACAAGCAGATAGATTATTTGCTGTGAATTCAGATCTTAATTATCTAATTGCCAGTGACTCTGCTGAGTATCCAATCACGATTAATGCACAGCACTCGTTGGGTTCATCACTATTTGGTGTGTTTAATCATGCGAATGTGGCGAATAAATTGACCATAGCGTTTTTAGAAGTCGCCACGCTAGCTATCTCGCCTGATATGGTGCAAGTGAAAGGAAAAAACGTCAATGAAACGACTTCTTACTTTGATGCGCAGGCAATTGCAAAATCGCCGTTAGTTATTAGTGTTAATGCGTTAAAAAGCAGTGAAAACAGCGCACCACTCTTACCTCCCGTTCTGAACGGCAGCTTTGTTTCAATGATGTCTGAAACACAACTTCATACCTATCAGCTTTAACTGATCATTACTCCACTTTTCAAAATATTTTTATCTTCTTTTAATAAAAAATAAAAGGACTACTTATGTCAACGCAAGCAAAAACGCTTGAGCAGTTAATTTCAGAGCTGCACACCACCAATGGTGATTTGGTTACGTCGAATAATGAACTGACCAACACTGTTGTGGGCAAAATGGGCGACATCAATAACGCCCTGAGTAACGCGCAATCATCAGTCGCAGATGCTGTTGCAACCGCCGATACGCGTATATCCGACGCCATTCGTACCTTTGCGGAAAGTCATGCTGATATGCGAATTAATTATTATGACAATCAGATGCATTCCAAGCAGGCTATGATTGATGATGGTAAGCTTATTGTTGACCCTAACGATGCTTCACGCAGTAAATGGTTTGTCGTACCAACAACATCGCGGGGTTACCATACTTACCCTAATGAATCTGGGTTGACTAAAATTCATACCACTAGATGCTATTCCTCTGCGCCTGGCTATTATGAATCTCCAGAGCAGTATCAAAATGATTGGTCCATTACTTACATGCAGTTTGTGTTGGCAAACGATGCTGCGACGAGTGAGCAAATAGATCAAAGATTAGCAGAAAGAAACATTAATATGCTAACGGATAATCGTGTAGGGGGATGGTGGGATGGTAGTGCAGTTCGAACTATACACAATGTAAAAATTAGAGATTTACACCCTTATACGCGATTACATGCTCGCTTTGTAAATAAAACTTTCAGCGGAACGGCTGCGCCACAATCAATTCTAGAGTTTGGCGGTAACTGCACATTTGCTATAGACAGAGTCGTTAACTACCCAAGGATCCCAAATTAGGATGAAGATAATGGAAAATATAGAACAGGTTAATATTAATGAAGATGCTTCTCTTGATTTAGACAAACCGATCATAAGGAGTGCAATACACTACAATGTTGGTGATACAGCATCTTTGCTGGGTACCACATCTGATACACTGCATATGTTGCTAATCGCGCATCTAAAGTTAGTCAATGCGATTGAACAGGCAGAATCACTATCTGACATAGTCCCTGCTGCACAGTTTTCGTCTGACTTGTTTTCGGGTATTTTGGATAAATTCGATGCGAACACTCTCAAATTCCCTTATGAGCAAAAATCAGCTGAAGTGGTGCTAAATGATATTGAACAACGTGCGAATGGGGTTTTCGAAATTCTGAGTAAATAGTATTTGATATTACTTTTAGTAAAAAGGGTTATGTTCTTTATTAACCCTGTTTTTCTTCTTTACTGCTCGCCTCTTAAACATAGTCATAGTTAGGACTCTGACTACATTAGTTTGGAACACAAACTGCGATTCTAAAATGTTTGCGCATTGGAAATACCATGAAATCACATGACTTTGATTTATCGTCATTACCTCAGCCTGATGTGATTGAAGCATTAGACTACGAAACCATTTATCAGCATCGTAAATCACGTTTTCGACAAATTGCCCCACAGTATGCTGAAGCACTCGAAATAGAGAGTGACCCGCTTGCCGTGTGTATGCAAGTTGAAAGCTATTATGAGTTGCTGTTACGCCAGCGAATAAACGAAGCAGCCACTGCGAACTTACTTGCAACTGCCATGCGTCAAGATTTAGACCATTTGGGGGCTTTTTATGGCTTAACCAGAGCAGAAAAAGAAAAAGATGACAATTATAGATTAAGAATACGGCAAAAAACGTTGGCCTCTAGTACTGCGGGGAGTAAAGATCATTATCGTAATGCAGCACTAACAGCAGCCCCAAACTCGATAAGAGATGTTGAAGTTGACAGTCCTGAGCCAGGAAAAGTGAGGGTTTCTGTTTTATTTTATTCACATGTTGATGCCTATACAGAGCTTGAAAAAGTAAAGTCACACGTATTAAGTGACAGCGTTAAAGTACTGACTGATGGGGTGGAAGTGAGTTTTGCTCAAGCCGTGCCTATAGATGTTCATGCCGAGATATATCTTCAAGATAAAGTACCAGATTGGGTATTCACACAACTTGAAGGTAAGTTAAAAGAGCAATGGTTGAATCAAGCAGCGTTAGGTATAGCAATGACGCCAAGTTGGATTAGTGCGCAACTCCATGTAGAAGGGGTGAAACATGTGGAGGTATTTGCTCCGAATCAATTAGTCAATATCGCGTCGAACCAGTACGCCAAGTTAAGAGAAATAAAATTATGCTTAATGCGTTAACTGGCAATAATAAAGCGCAGTTATTACCCCCTAATCATTCAGAAATACAAAGTAACATCCTCAATTATAACGATTTAGAGCCAATATTAGGGCAGGGTATTTCACTGCTTAAAGGAATGAAATCGCACCCACATGACAAGTTAAAGCCTTGGCTTGTTTGGGAATATGGCTTAGGCGCTCTGGTTTCTTATATAGATAATTTAGATGATGTTTTGCAAGAGGGCTTAACTTGGCAACGTATTCGGGGCACCAAAGAAAGCCTTAAGATGGCTCTGAATTGGCTTGATTTTTCATCTGCAAAAATTGAGGAGTCAAATTCGCAACGTCACTTTTACCGATATCAAATTCATTTACAACACTATGCAAATTTAAATGATGTTCAGAAAATCACGCAACTTGCAGAGCTGAGTAATCCTTGTCGGGCCAAATTATCTCGTATTACTTACCAGCTAGACATTCGAGAATTAAAATTATCGCATGCCACTTATGGCGCACTTTTAAGTGATCAATCTGGTATACGTTATCGATTAAACAATGGTGAATTGGTCAGGATAAGTACCTTGAGAAAGCATCAAAGCTGCTCACTCGCATCTGCTCTTGTAAATGTTGCTTATCGACGGGAAATCAATTGTCTGCTTAGTTCGGCTATTCATTCAAAACTTGGGGCATTCAAATTAAGTGCTCAGCCTAAGCATAAACACTCATCCTCTTTATCACATAATCGAGTTTCAAGTCGTTACTTTCAACTTGGGCAAGCCTATTGGTCAGGTGGCTGGCAAGCACAAAGCTGGCTCAATCACTCTGGGCCTCAAGTCATCATTAAACATCAAGGTTTAAGCTAATTTAGTATTAAAAATAAGGAAACATAGTGGCAATTCTTACTCGTACAGGGCGGACCTTATTCGCTAAAACAATCGCACAAACAGATATTTATTTAGCTTGGGGGCGTGGAGACGCCAATTGGCAAGAGCCAACGCCTGAGTCAATTTCAGCAGCGCATCTACAAGCTGTCATTGGCTACAGAAAGGCAAAAAAGGTGGCATTTTGTGAACCTGATGACACTGGCGATATTATGGTTCAGGGGGGAAGGTTTTCACAAACTACTGAACCAACACAATATTTATATTGCCAGTTTACCTTTGATTTTCTTGATGCAGCAGGTGAAACAATTCGAGAAGTGGGTCTCATGTCTGGCACTGTTGCCCATCATAGTGTGCCTGAAGGACAAGTGTATTTGACGCCAGAACAAGTCGATGAACCTGGCACCTTATTACTGCTAGAGCATCGGGCGCCGCTGATTCGAGAACAAGGAGTCAGAGAGAGCTTTGAATTTGTGATTAGCTTTTAAAGGATCAACATGATTAAAGATTATTACGATAAATTTGACCCTAACAAGGGCTATGAAAAAATTCTCTTTCGGGCAGGTAAAGGTTTACAAAGCCGAGAACTTAATGACCTCCAATCTCAATCTCAACATCAAATCAAAGGTATTGCTGATGTCATCTTAAAAGATGGCGATTTAGTCAGTGGTGGAGAAGTTGTGATTGAGCATGATAAAGCGAACGCCCTAATTCAGGATGGTGAAGTTTATATCAATGGGTTGGTTAGAAAGATACCTAAAACACAACTCTTTATATCATTAACAGAGAGCATTGATATTGGTGTATGGCTGACTTATGAGACCATTACGGAAGAAGAGGATCCATCATTAAGAGATCCGGCAATAGATGCGATTAATTTTGACGAGCCTGGTGGTGCTCGATTAAAGCAAAATTGTCAATGGGGGCTGAAAAGTGATGCCTTAGCGCAAGAAGATGCTTTTTATCCAGTACATCGCATCGAACAAGGCGTGCTTATTATTAAGCAACCACCACCTCAATTAGATGCAGTCACTCAGGCTTTAGCACGTTACGACCGAGAAGCGAATGGCGGCAGTTATGTTGTTGATGGTATGGCATTAAGCTATCGCGGCATGGATGCGCAAAAACAGTCATTTAGCTTAGCAGAGGGTAAAGCACACATTGAAGGTTATGAGGTGTCATTTGCCACAGCGCGCAATTTAACGTTTGACTACAATCCTGATATTGGAGAGGTGAAAGAGGAGCCAAAAACGTTCCGTGCCGATAGTACGGGCAATATGCGTATTGATACGGATTTTTTCCCTGTCAAAGAGATTGAAGAAGTCAATGTCACCGTTGAGCGTTCAGCAAAACTAACCCGAGGTCAGCTCAGTGGCGGAGACGATTTGCTCCCTGATAATTCTGTATTAGAAATTATCTCAGTTAAACAAAATGACCTTATTTTTTCACTTGGTGAAGACTTTATCTTTTTAAGAAACCACATAAGTTGGCAATTAAATGGACAAGAGCCTGATATTGGCAGTCAATATGACATTGTTTATCGGTACAGAAAGCAACTTCAAGTCGAGTTCGATGAACGAGGGTATACCCTCAATGAGGCAGTTGTTGAAGAGGGTAAAATTGTCGAAAATGCTTTGATCACAACAGATTACACATGGTTACGCCCGAGAGTCGATTTAATTGTATTAGACCGTTTTGGTCAGTTTCAACGCATTAAAGGCCAAGCGGCCCATCAACTACCAGTCGCACCCAATGCGCCTGCAAACCATTTAGCCATTGCTCAGGTCTCGCAAACATGGTTCATTGATACAGCCCCAGATATTGAAAACTTAGCTGTCAGAGCGGTTTCTATGTCTGAGCTTGAAAAAATGCAAAATCAAATTAGTGATCTTTATCAACTACTGGCGATTGAACGTCTTAGAAATGACGCCAACAGTGAAGACGCAACAAGTAAGTTTGGTGTTTTCGTAGATCCTTTCTTAGACGATGACATGCGAGATGCAGGTATAGATCAAAGTGCGGCAATTGTTGATGGTGAGCTTACTTTGCCACTGAATGCTGATATTGCAGAGCTAACATTACCAAACCAAAACACTCTGACATTGCCTTACGCGTTAGAAAATTTGCTCGTACAAGAAATGCAAACAGGCAGTATGCGAGTCAATCCATATCAAGCCTTTGAGCCTGTGCCAGCATCAGTCAGCTTAACCCCTAGCGTTGACCATTGGACACAAACTAATACCAGATGGACAAGTACGATTACTCAACGATTTTGGTGGGCGAGGTTCAGCTGGTGGAGAAACAGAACGGTATTTAATACCCGTGTAGAGGCGGTAAACAGACAAACAACAAACGCGCAGTTTCTTCGAAGCAGATGGGTCCACTTTAGCATACAAGGATTTGGACCTGGTGAATCATTAAATACAGTCACCTTTGATGGTGTGTCTGTTACCCCGGAGGCACAATGACATTAAGTGCAGATGAAAACGGCCAAATTAGTGGCCGTTTTTTTATCCCTGATAACATACCTGTAGGTAGTAAAAACGTAAACTTCATTGGCAGTGGCGGTTCGCGAGGTAATGCAACGTATACCGGCAGTGGCACGATCACAACACAGACATTACGTCGAGTCAGAACAGCAGTGGGGTGGCGATTTGATCCACTAGCACAAACTTTTACTCTGCCTGAAAGACGTTTTGTTGCGGGCATTGAACTGTGGTTCAAAAAGTTTGGAGACAAGCCTGTCAGAGTGCAAATTCGTGAAACCGAACTCGGTTTACCAAACGAAACAGTGCTTGCAGAATCGACGCTTGAGGTGAGTAATTTAAAGCGCAATGATGAACCAACACTTTTTGAGTTTGCGCCTATTTCACTCGAAGCCAACGAAGAGTATGCCATTGTTGTTTTAACAGATGATGCGCTGCATGAAGTGGCCATTGCCGAATTGGGTAAATTTGATCAAACCCATGGTTGGGTTACCAGTCAGCCGTATCAAGTAGGGGTTCTATTATCTTCGAGTAACGCATCTACATGGACACCTCACCAAAAAAGAGATCTTACTTTTAGGTTGAAGGGCGCTAAATTTATCGAAACCGAGCAAACAGTGTCTCTGGGGCAAGTTGCGCTTAATCAACACAGCGATTTAATGGCGATGGCAGCTGTAGAGAGGCCAAACAGTGAAACTCAGTTACATTTTAGTTTCTCTGGCGAGAAAACAGGGCAATTGACCCTTCAAGAGGGGCAAGCAGTACAACTTAGCCAATTAGTTTCTGAGCCTTTACAGGTGAGTGCCACGCTTAAAGGCTCTCACACACAGTCACCGGTGCTTTACAACAACCTGCAAACAGCACTGGGCAAAGTTGAAAATCAGGCTGATTATGTAACGCGTGCGATCCCTTGCATTGTCGGAGGCAGCTTAAAAATTAGCTTTGAGGCGCACTTACCTGGTGTCGCTAGAGTCGAGGTATGGGTTGAGCAAAATAGTCAGTGGGTCACAGTTCCTCAGTCGGATTCTCAAGCGGAAAGTGATGGTTATGTGTTGTGTCATTATGTTTTTGGGAATGTGACAAATACCCAAGCAAGGGTAAAGCTTGTGTTAAGTGGTTCAAACACTGATAGACCCCGCATTCGTTCACTTCGTGCATTTTCTTCATAGGCAGAAATATATGGTGGATAATAAAACAACTTACTTTCAGCTGCCTTTACCGCACCCCGAAAACCTATTACAGCAAGATGTTTATCGTATCGCGCAATCTATAGACGGCATAGATAACGAATTGCATCAACAGGCAATGCTTAAACAGCAACAAGCACAGTTACTGAATGAGCGATTAAGACGAGTAAAATTAAATCAATTACTCGGTGAACCTTTATTAACAATTTAAGAGGATACGATGGCGAGTATTCAAAATGCAGTGCAAGTAATGGTCGACAAATTGGTTGCCGATATGCAGGGGGAACACCCTCTTTCAGCAGAAGAGCAAGCACTGGTCAGTAATGCAATTACAAAATTAACAGACAATAGCAAACTAGAACAAGCTGTTGTCGCCGTGGCAGAGTCTCATATTAATGATGCCAGAGATGCGTTGCAGCAAGTTGTACAAACATCTGGAAGCTCCCTGACAAATGCAACTCAGGTACTAGAGCAAACAAGTGGAACTTTGGAGTCTAAATCGACGAAATTAGATTTATTAGATGCAATGCCATCGGCATTAAATCGACTTGAGCAAAAACAAGCAGAGCAAAGCACGCAAGACATAAAACCTCTATTTGCATTAAAACCGATTGATACACCTAGTACCAGCGCTAATAACAGGCGCTCTACCAGTGCGTTTGCGGTGTATGATAGCAGCGGAGAAACTTTTTTAGTTCGTCCATCCTATACGGCTAATGCCAATACGCATCAGGCGAGGCTTGAGTACGTAAAGTTGCATGCCAATGGTGCGGCCATAACATCTCTATTCACAACATTTGTTTATAACAATGCTTTTGAGCAGAACCCAGCATCAAAGATTTACAGCTATGGTTCTAGTGCGCTTATTCCTTTGGCCTCGAAAGATAATGGCAACACAGAGTATGAGGTAGTTTATAGTTCACAGGATTCACAAACGACCGCTGTGGCAAATTATGGTGGTATCTTTACTAAGAGTGCAGGTTTTTCAACCATGAGTAAACCCAAGCAAAACTTAGATGCTGCGGATCAATTTGGTGTTCGTACTTCAACCGATCACAGTTATACCAATACAGCAGTGTTATATGACAACCAAAAACACTGCCTAGTCGTTGTTGATGAAGATACTTCACTCATCATTGAAAAATACCGAGATGGTAATGTCGTGACAAGCACAGCCATCGCCAATGCACAAGAACTGCAAGCTTTCGTAGATTCTGGCGACTTTACAACGGTTAAATTTATATACAACCAGCTAGGTAACCCATACGGCATTAGTAACTATAACCATTCAGAAGCAGCAATGACGGGCGCAGGTATTTCTTATTTCGGCTATTTTGGCACATATAATGGTGTGACAAAAATGGGCGAGAATAAATACAGTGCTCATTATCGATTCACTGCAGAGAAAAAATTAGAGCCTATTAATTTTTTCTTTCATGCCAGTACAGGCCACTGGAAAACTCAAAATGCTAATGGTACGCACTCTCCGGATGCAGAACTTAAAGTTGCTCTGACGACAACGACGGGAGAATTACTGGGTATGTATTCACATTTATCTAAAGCATACCATGTTGGCTATGACCCCGGCATTATCGGTGGGTCTATAACCTGTATTAACCCCTATTCGAATACGGGTATTTTAAATGAGCAATATACATATAATAACTATGGGCTTGGTCGTACCTGCCGCGCATTTTAAGGACTAACAACATGACATGTAATTATGATAAGAAACAAGGTATGTGTATTGATGGCAACTTTCATCTTGTACACCCTTACACGTGTGAACCTTGGACAGCGCAATCAGTAGCCTCTTTTGTAAAAGAGTACGCATCACAGCAAGAGGTAGTTTTGAAAGAACGTGTAGAGTCTGAAAAATGTCGTTTAGTTGAACTAGTGAAGCAACGTACATTTCAGAAACTCACGTCTGAGTACTGGCGTGTTGAGCGAGCGCAAGAGCATTTAATGATGGCTGAGCTTGGTCAAGATAAGAGTGTAATTGAAAAGGCTAGGTCTCAATTAAACAGTGTTTTAACAAAGAGACAAGCTTGGCGTGAAGCCAGTGATATTGCAGAGGTTGCTCTACAAAGTACGAACACACTGGAGAGTTTAGAAAACTTTAGCTTTGATTTAGATTAATTCACATAAGGCTAATATTCATAACTGATTGTTAAGCGGTCATTTTTGACCTGTTTGCCCACCTTAAAATCTGTACAATACAGATAAGCTTGAAAAAGGAATGAGGAAATTTCAGGCATTCATAGTCATGCTTAAAAAGCATAATATGACTATTTAAATTGTATGGCCTGTTGTTACGTTAGAAACTGCTTCTCGAACTGAAGTGGTTGTAACAGCGTGTTTACCATAAAGGAAGCTTTTCGCAAGGACGGTGCCATGTTTACATGCGCAAGGATGGGAAAAGTAAGCATTAAAAAGCCTTAAACTACTCATGTAGTTTGAGGCTTTTTTATTTTAAGGATGGGGTATGTGTTTTTATCATTATGCTTCATAGGTCAACTTTGACCTGTTTTAAGTACCATAAATCATTAAGATATCCCTAAGCTTGAGAAAGCTAAACACAGTTATCCCTGAGCAAAAGCGCATGATAAATATGCGCTTTTTTATTTTTAAAGGAAGCCTACATGGGATCAAAAACATTAAACTTATCTCAAGTGCCTGTGCCTGATGTCATAGAGCAAGTAGACATTGAAAACCAGTTTAATCTCTTGAAAGCTAAATTTTTGTCTACAGCGCCTGAGTTATCTGATGCACTCACGCTTGAAAGTGATCCCGCATCAATTTTATTGCGCACCATGGCTTATCAAATAAGCTTAGATAAACAAGCAATAAATGACGCTGTTCAAGCAAATATGTTAGCCAGTGCAACTGGGTTTGATTTAGATGCCATTGCTGCAAGATATAACGTGACAAGAAAACCCGAAAGCGCTGAATCAGATGATGAATTCAGGCAAAGGGTTCAACTATCCTTTGATGCTCTTAATACAGCAGGTAGTCAGGAAGCCTATGTGTTTCATGCTTTATCAGCAGATGCGAGCATAAAAGATGCTTATGTTGAAAGCCCAGAGCCTTGTGAAATAAACATCACCTTGCTCAGTCACGACAATGATGGTCAAACATCAAACAGCGTGCTTAATAAAGTCAGAACTATGTTTGATGCAATCCCCATTGAAGATACGGGGTCAACGCCATTATCAAAAATCAGACCAATGGGTGACAGAGTGTCTGTGTATTGTGCCGATATCATTCATTATCAAGTTAAAGCATCTTTGAAAGTGCTCCCCGGCCCTTCAATAGAAAAAATTCAAACCCATGCAGTTCAAGCAGTAAGTGACTACTGTGATGGCCGTCACTTCCTGGGGAAGAAAGTCTCTTTAGCTGGCATTTTAGCAGCGTTGCATGTGCCTGGAGTCGACGAAGTAGAGCTTATACAACCATCATCAGACATCAGTGCGCTGCCCCAACAAGCTGCTAAGTGTGCTGGCTTTGAAGTCGATGTGGAGTATCTAAATGAATAACTTGATGCAGACTTTGCCAACGGAGCTTATGCAGGCATTGGGTCAAGTTGTTCAAAGTGACGATACAGTCAGAACGTTACTGTTATCACTCTTATGTTTATCACAAAGAAGTGATGCACAACTCGTTTGGTTAGCAAAACTATGCGGGTGCGAGCCACAACAGGTGTTGGATACGCCGACGATTTTGCGCCGATGTTCAACAGCACAATTGATTAAATTGGTGCAACAGCCTGAATTTTGTGATGAGCATCAGCTTCGTTATTTTGCGAAAAAACTGAGTATTGAAAATTTCACAAACGAAAAGGAATTAAGAGATGCTGTTACAAAAGCATGTGTACTTAATGACACGCGCTTATTGTTACATAGTTTATGGCATCCAATGTTATGCCCAGTCTCCTTATTACCTTGGTTAGCATGGTCTGTTTCAGTTGATGAATGGGATGAGTCGTGGAGTGAGGCGCTTAAAAGACAGGTTATTCGAGATGCATTTGAAGTTCATAAATATAAAGGGACACCTTATGCGCTGCAAAAAGCGCTAGACAGCTTAAATATTAAAACTGAAGTTAAAGAGTGGTGGCGGCAAGATGATGCGAGGCGAGGCACGTTGCAAGTATGGGCGCTTATCAATAGTAATCTTGATAAGCACCAACAAGGCATTTTGACAACAGAAATGATGCGTAAGATCCAACGCGTGATCAATCGAGTCAAGCGCGGCTCTATTCACATCGATATACAGTTGGGGTTGGCATTTAAAGAGCAAATGGGTGTTTTTGGTGCAGCATTCAACCCTATTATTCATCGTGATACGAGCTTAACTGGCTCAGGGGTAAAGCCGCCTCAAAAGAAGGGGATAGCCTCTCTCTTTGGTAATAGTACCTTACGTCAATGCCATCAAATATCTCTTTTAGGTGGAGAAGTGAAGCCTGAACCTGTTTTGCAACAACTCTCTGTTGGGGCAGGATTCAATTACTTAAAGTCTTATCATCTCTCTGTTTTAGGTCAAGGTGTTCTTCCTAATAACCATGTTGGTATAAGTCACCTAAGCGCTTTACCTAGGCAGCTGATAATTCAACATTTTAATTTATAAGGAGCGACCTATGTCAGCATTAACTTTGCAGTTTACGCAAGTCGGGCTTGATGCACTATTAGTAGCAAAAGCTAATGGAAAAAAAGCGCAGATCAGCCACATGGCGTTTGGAGATGCCAGCTACAGCCCTTCTCAAACACAAACCAGCTTAAGAAGCTTAAAAGAATTACAGCCAATTCGTGATGATAACTATCAGGCTGACGAGAACCATCAGGTCACCGTTGTTGCATTGTTCGATAAGGCCATCACCGCACCAGAGTATGCAATTCGTGAAGTCGGAGTATTTATTCAAGTTGATGAACCGGCTGGCAGCGACGAAAACTTAATTCTATTAGGGGTCTATTCAGAACCAAATCGAACATTGGGCTACCGCACCCCTGATGTCAAAATATTGCAAAGTGTCACCTTAAGTTTGGCGCAGTTACCTTCGGGCAGTGTAGAAATAAAACCGGGCATAGATAATTTTAATGTTTTACTCGACAACGAGTTAGCAGACTTAACCTTGGTACAGATTGATACGATGCATCGGCAATTAAAGCAAGAATTACGCCTTGCAGCACTAGAAAAGCAAGGTTAAATATATAAGGAGAACCAATGTCTAGTAATCATAGTACTATTACAGAAAGCTTAGCTTTAGTCACAATGAAAGCTAATGACTTATGTAATACAGTTGAAGATCAACTTGATGTTATTAATGAAAAGCTAAGTTCAGAAGAGCAACGCCTATCCAGAACAATCAATAATGCAAAAACGCAAATAAATAACTTTATTGAAAATGACTTTAAGAAAGAAATTCCTTTCTATCGAATTTCTAAGAACCAAGAGCTAAAAGTAAATGGCTTACTCACACCAGGAACCGTCGGAACGCCCAGTAACTATAGTAGCAGAGCTGGTCATTATGACTTTGAAATAGTCGCTTATACAGAGCATGGGGTTGAACCAGGAAACAAACATCCTGAGGTTCAAAAAATGTGGAATGATTTAAAGTCTAGCGTCCCAAAATGGAATCAACCAGACTTTGCAATCATACGCATAACCGCAAAAGATGTGGCAGATTATCCAACTGATATCAAAAAATCTTATTCATTTTATCAATGGGGCATAACTTTAAATACTGATATAAGTTATGGAACTTGGATCAGAGCTGAATCTGGAATTGTACATTTTGGTTATCCATCAGAAGAAACGAAAGTGCCAACAGATGGCAGATGGTATGAACGAATTATATATGGAACTGATTCAAATGGAGGCGCTAGTTATACTGTTGGCCCTCATTTTTATTTAAGTAAAGGAGCCAGTGCTCTGATCGCTTTGCCTGGTGTAGTTGCAGGTCGGGTTCCTGCAGGTCGTTGGGGTTATTTTGAAAGACCGATATTTGAAAGGGAGCAGTAATATGTTGGAAGAACTAATTAATAAAGTAGATGAATTAGGTGGTATTCGAAGTCAATATGATATTGACCAAGATCTAAGAGCATTTTTAAGTAAAACAGATTGGTATGTGGTGAGAGAAGCTGAAACAGGACAACCCGTTCCTGAACAAATAAAGGCTCAACGAGAGTTTGCTCGAAACCAAATTTCTTCATAACTTTGTAAAAAGTCATAATTAAACCAACACAAATGTTTCTCAGTTCATGCTTTTAACTGGGCGATATTTGTTCTGACAAGTTTGCGAAATCTTTAAATTAACAGGAATACCATGTCAAACAATAATATGACTATATCTGAGCGCCTGACTCGTGTCGCAGAGCGGGCTAATACTTTATGTAATACTGTGTCTTCTCAAATAAGCTTTATTAATTCAGCTTTAAGTGAAGCAGAAGCTCAATCATCTGAGTTTATTAATAATGCTCGTGCTGAGCAATCTCATATATTACTGAGTTCAAATCAACAAATGCATCTACAAGATGCAAATACCATTAAAGGTTTCAATACAATAGGTCTAGAAAGCCTCGAGGTAACAAGAGAAGCAACACTTCATGCTAGTAATATAGTTGACCATACAGGCAATGGCGTGGGAGAGGATTTTAAAGCGAATGTATTCAATGGTTATGTGAATGGCTATTTCGATATTGTTCGACTTAAATGGAAGCGAAATATGGCGTCTCATCCTGCGAGAATTAATGATGATTGGTATCGTAATTATCAGCAAGGTGCGCTCACAACAGGGTGCTATTTTAAGTTAATAGCAGGCTCTATAGGTGGAGAAATGAGTGCGTATCACAATTTTGCTAATGGCTGGCAGTTACTAGGAGCTAGACAATCAGCATCAAGTATTTCCAAAGCTTTCACAGCGCCACATAGCAAGTTGACGCTATCTCGTAATACAGGAGAAGAGGGAGAAGCTTTAATGTGCTTATTTGGGACAGTATCAGGTTTTGTCAACTTAGAAGATAAAATCTGGGGTTTATATCCTGAGTTTACGAAAGTGTAAGTGAGAAAGATTTATGTTTGTAAAACACAATGGTGTACTGGTTGCCACAATTGGCTCTTTAATGAGCTTTGATGAAGTTACTGCTTTTCTTAAGAGTAACGAAATCGATATAACTGCTTCTGAATTAGAGCTTGAATACTCCCATAGTGAAACACTTGAACTTCGGCAAAAAGCCTATAAAGATGAATCTGACCCTCTGCACATGGAGTGGCAGTATGATCAGACAGAGTTAAGCAAGCAAGCTTGGCTTTCTAAAGTTGAAGAAATCAAAGCACGATATCCTTTTCCTGCTTAAATAGTTCGCATTTTATTCGGGCATTTCGTCCATTCTCGCTCTGTTAGAGCATTTTCCGTACAAAGAGACATGTTATGCAACGTTATACCTTAGTTAACAAGGTACACGAGTGTTTGTCTGTGGGTCTTCAAAATGTGCAAGTTGGCTTATTAAAGCCTATTCAGCCATACCCAGACCTCACTCAGATTGCTCAGTTAACCATAAAATTGCTCAGTGAAAGGCAGGCCAGTGAGCTGCAAGCCAAAGGGACAGAGCCTGGCGTGACTTATGGGCCAGCTTCTAATAAAAATCTGAGCCCGAATCCCTGCGATCGTCGGGTGATTTCACTGCAATTAGAACTCGAGCTAGAAGATACTGAACAACAAGTTATTGCACGGCTTGATCAGATCATAAACGAAGCAGAAACGTTTGTTACGGTGGACGAAATGCCCGTGCCTTGGCAGCACTTTATCGCGATGTCGTGTGATTTTTCTTTTCGTCACCAGGCTGCATCAACATTGGGCAAAGCAGTGTTAATTTGGGATTTCTATTATCAAGTTGAACCCCCAGCAGAGCCTGATTGTCCGCCAATCACGCAAGTTTATTTGGGTCAAAAAGATGAGGCTCACCACTTAATCTATGACAGTCAAAATCTGTAATAAGGAGTTGAAATGTTGTCGAATCAACACCAAACAGATCTGGCTTTATCAGATATTCAACAGCGATTGGCTAAGTTAATTAACGTCGGTACGGTGGAAGAAGTCGATTATGAACAGGCTAAAGTACGCATTCGTATGGGGGAGTGGCTGAGTGCCAAGCTACCTTGGCTAACAGGGCAAGCCGCGCATGATATGACTTGGCAAGCCCCTGAAGTTGGTGAGCAAGTTTTAGTTTTAGCCCCCAGTGGAGATACAGCACAAGGCGTAATTCTAGGGTCACTGTACTCTAGAAAAGATACGCATCATAGTCAATCCCAGGTGCTTTCAGATAAAACGGAAGATCAAAGTTTAATCCCCCGTATTGCTGAGCTGACGCCTGAAACCAGTGCTGATGTACAGCGCACCCGATATAAAGATGGCGCACTGGTTCAATATGATAGAGCAAATCATCGATATGATATTTTTGTGCCTGACACCGAAGGCGATGAAAAAGCGCAAATCAATATTTATTCTGGCAATGCCATTAATATTGAATGTAAGCATGATGCACACATCAAAGTTGGGCGTAACGCAACAACTCATATTGTGGGTCAAGCGACGGTAAACATTGATGGAGAAGCAAGCATCTCGGTCAAAGATAAAACTAATGTCCATTGCGATAAAAGCATTAATTTGCACGCAGTGGACGAGTTAACTTTGTCATCAGATTCTAAGGTGAATATTCAAGGTGCAGCGGTAGACATCAATGCGGACGGTGCAATCAAGGTAAATGCGGGCGGACAACTTAAGTTAAATGGTGCATCGATAAGCGCACAGGAGTAATGAATATGCCAGCAGTTGCTTTGGACGGCGCAATAACGAATGTTCATGTCGGGTTTGCACCAGGTGTGATTAACGCAACCCAATCTAGTTTTACTGTGGGTGGAAAGCCAATACTAAGACAAGGTGATCCCATCGCGGATCATGTGCTCATTGCAGATCCAACGAAAAAGCACATGGGTATGTCGGTCTCAGCTGGGGCCAGTACTTTTACTGTGGCAGGCAAGCCAGTTGCAAGAATGGGAGACGCTACAAACTGTGGTGGTTTAATTGCCATTGGGTTTGGCAGTTTTTCAGTAGGAGGGTAAACAATGATTGGCATGAATGCCAAAACAGGCAAACCATTAGGTGGGGTAGAACATTTAAAGCAAAGTATTCGTGACATTGTCACAACCCCTCTGGGGAGTAGAGTAATGCGAAGAGATTACGGATGTGGACTATTTGATTTAATCGATAGGCCATTTTCGCAGTCCTTGGTGGGTGAAGTCACCATGAGCATTGCCACTGCACTCGATAGATGGGAACCAAGGTTTGCTTTAGAGGGCGTGTCTGTTAGCCCTAACGGCGAAGGTAAATTGATATTGTCTATAGAAGGATTGTATTTAATCAACGACGAACCTGTAACTATCGAAGGTATACAGGTCTAACTTTTCATAAAACCCAGAGTTCAGTATGTCTGTTCTCTATTTTCATTTTAAGCCACGTTGTATGCAACCGCATGCCGTGGTTTTTTTATATCTAAATTGACATATCTTTAAAGGAGATATCTATGTCACAATTTCTACACGGTGTAGAAGTCATTGAGGCGCAAACTGGTACGCGCCCAGTTAAGACTGTTAAGAGTTCTGTAATTGGCTTAATTGGTACAGCGCCATTTGCAGATACAGACATGTTCCCTGCCAATACGCCTGTATTGGTTGCTGGCCGTCGTGCAGATGCTGCGCCGCTTGTGAATACTGAAAATGCAGATTTCATAGCTAAACTAGCTGAACGAAAAGAAGCAGCTGCGCTTGCAGCAACTCAAGATGATAGCCCAGCTTACTTAACTGCGCTTGAGAAAGCATACAAAGCAAACAATTCAGAAGCGCTAACTGATGAGCAGAAAACTGCAGTAAAAGAAAAGGTTGCAGCTAAAGCAAGAGAATCAGTGGAAGACATTGCCGACTCAGATAAGGGCACATTGTTCAGTGCCATTGACGGCATTTTTGACCAAGCGGGTGCTGCAATTGTGGTGGTGCGTATTGAGGAAGGCCTTGACGACAAAGCAACTGCGACCAATGTTCAAGATAATGTAAAAGCATTTTTAGACGCTGAGTCTGAGCTTGGTTTTGCGCCTCGAATTTTGATTGCACCAGAATTTACGCATCAGTTTGATGCTGATAATGGCAGTGCAAATCCAGTGGTTGCGGAAATGATTGGTGTTGCTGAGCGTTTGCGTGCCGTTATTATTGCTGATGGCCCAAGTGCAGATGAAAATGTAGACCTAACTAAAGCTAACAGTCTGGCTATTCAGTACCGTCAAACAATCGGCTCTCGTCGAGTATTTGTGGTTGACCCAGGCGTAAAAGTGATGAAAGACGGTATGCCTAAAGTCGAGCCTGCAAGTGCGCGAGTTGCAGGTATGTTGGTGAAGTCAGACAATGACCGAGGCTTCTGGTGGAGCCCGAGTAATACCAATATGAATGGCATTTTAGGCTCAAGCCGTGCGATTGACTTCCAACTAGGTGACCGCAATGCACGTGCAAACCTATTAAATGAGAACGAAGTAGCGACGATTATTCGTCAAAATGGCTTTAAGCTTTGGGGTAACCGTACTTGTTCTGATGATCCTAAATGGGCATTCCTTTCAGTGGTCCGTACCGCAGATATGATTAATGACTCACTGCTTCGTGCTCACATGTGGGCAGTAGATCGCAATATTACAAAAACGTATGTACAGGATGTGGTTGAGAGTGTGCAAGCGTATCTAGACAGTCTAACTGCACAGGGTGCAATTTTGGGTGGTAAAATTTGGGCGGATGAAGACCTTAATACACCAGCAAATATTCAAGCTGGTAAAGTGTTCTTTAGCTTTGACTTTACGCCACCAACACCAGCTGAACACATCACTTTCAAAAGCATTCTAACTAATAACTACCTTGAGGAAATCGTATAATGGCTGCGTCTCCAAAAATTCTTAAAAAATCACAACTATTCGTCGATGGCAAAGGCTACTTAGGCATTGCAGATGAAGTTACATTACCAAAAATTACAGTCAAGACACGTGAAGTCACTTCAGGTTTTCAAGCGCCCGTTGAACTAGATGTGGGTCAACTAGAAAAGTTAGAAGGTTCTATGACACTGCTTGAGTATAACTCAGATGCAATGAAGTTACTTGGTGGTTGGGATGATAAAACGGTTGGTGTCACCATTCGTGGTGCTATCCAAGCACAAGGCAATGCGCCTCAGCCTGTAGTTGTTTCTTTGCAAGGTTTCTTCAAAGAAGTGGATATGGGCAATTGGAAAGATGGCGAAGAAGCTAAACTAACGCTTCAATACGCTGTACAGAAGTATAAGTTAGAAATTAACGGTGAAGTTATTTACGACATCGACTTGTACAACGACAAGCGCATCATTAATGGTCGAGATCAAATGGCGCTGCTTCGCGCGGCAATCGGAGCTTAATGTATGACTGAAATCATTGAACTGAATTACCCAATTACGGTCGACGGGCATGAGTATGCAAAATTGACGATGAGGCGACCAAAAGTACGCGATCGTTTGATGGTTGATAGAGCTGATATCAGCGAGTCAGAAAGTGAAATCCGTTATTTCTCACATCTTTGTGAAGTGTCCCCTCAAGTTGTTGAAGAGCTAGATTGGAGTGACTTTGTTAAGTTACGCGAAGCGCTTCAAGCTTTTCTCGTATCCCGCCCAGCCGTTTAAAAGCAATGGTCATTGCCCTCGCAAAATATACAGGGTGGGGATTACAAGAACTCAACAGCCTAACCGAAGAAGAGCTCATAGAGTGGTTTGAAGCGGCGGTTGATTACAAAGAGTCAATAGAGGCGGGGTAACCCGCTTCTTTTCAATATTTATACTTCAATGACTTGCAAATA
>VTLG01008798.1_pt1 | contig 33061 bp, 33 predicted proteins | sample 4694571 | NCBI WGS metagenome assembly VTLG01 (sample SAMN12604809, study PRJNA352737) | marine metagenome | biome: ENVO:00000447; feature: ENVO:00000209|ENVO:00000569|ENVO:01000036; material: ENVO:00002151; isolation source: viral sequences binned using virsorter ...
TCCCTCTAGGAACTTGCGTATCTCATCTGTATCTGTAGAGCACCAGTCATCAGTCTCACCACTGTGTACATGACCAATAACGTAACGCTCCTCATTTAATGCTGTGTCAAACTCATTTGCTAATTGTAGAGCAAGCATGATACGTGGTGCGACCACAACTGTGATCTTATCTGTAGCACCACTGAGTCTGAACTTTAGATCCTCAATCATACACCTTGTCTTACCACCACCAGTAGGAATGTATACTGTACCCTTATCAACAGTTCTCATACTGTTGATTGTCCTTACTTGATGTGGACGTAATGAAAGCATTAAAAACCTCGTTAGTGTCCCTATTATAAGGGCAAACTAACGAGGAATCATGGTATTGTGGACACTTATTCAGGTGTCACTGTGGTGATTATCCCTTTCCTTATGGACTCATGTGCTAAGTAATACTCCCACTTCCGTGCCTCAACCTCCCATGGTTCATCAAGATACGGAACAGAGTCAGGTACAAATGACTTGTACCAATAGTTTCTATCATATTTGGTCACATACTCTTTGTATACACGTTGTTTACAGTGTATCATTTCATGTGCCAGTGTGACTAGGTAATCCCACTTACTCAAGTTGTAGCGGATTACTATTTCAAATAGTCTCGGTTTGGATAAACTGTCCAATACTCCCATCTCACCATAGAGATTCTCTTTGAGTAATCCCTTGGTTATAATATGGAAGTCCAGTTTATACCGCCTACCAATATATTGGTGGACAAACCAGTCAATGAAGGCATCTGTGATGCGCTTCTGTTGATGATGGCCTGAATAGAAAATGGAATGAGACATAACCAGTGTAAGAACCAAACTCCAGAGATTACAAATAAAAGTTTCATCATCCTCAACATATTACTCTTGTGCCTCCGATAGGTGATCCAGTTTAGCAATGATCGCTTGCTGTTGTACCCTATCAGAGTGATACACCCACTCCATGCTCTGCGATAGGCAGAACTTGAGGAACTTAACCTCAGTCTTAGTGAAATAGACTGGTTCGTCCATGTTTGATTTAATCATGTGCCTATTCTACCTCATCTACAGGTGCTTGCCAGAACTCAGTGGGCAGTTCAGCATCCGCACACCGTTGCTCTGCGATATCAGCATAGTGTGAATTCATCTCAATACCCAAGAAACTACGTTCAGTGGGTAGAGCAGCGACACCAGTGGTGCCTGTACCACAGAAAGGATCTAATATCATACCCTTAGGTGGACAGTATATCTTGATGAGATACTCCATCAATGATACTGGTTTAACTGTTGGATGGTCATTGTCTGCTCCTTTCTCCTTACGAGTAGCACGAGGCGCATAGAAATACTTCTGGTGCTCCTCTTGTACCTCACCTATGATATTAGATGGGTATCTACCGTCAGGATTAGCATCTACAGTACCATACTTAGCTCCACCACCTTTCGTATTACCCTCTTTACCAAAGGTTCTACGCTTTCCACCTTGAGCGACCCACCCCTTCGGTGGATCCTTATCCCATGGCACCCTTGTATCCACAGTGTTAATGTAACCCACTCCATATTTCTCAAAGTTATCTTTGAGACTACCCTCTGGGGGTTTCTGCGCCACAACAATGGGTTCATGTGCTGGTTTCAATCTGTTTACTTTAGGCATCTTAGTAGTGGTCATCCACATGATCTGATCTTTAATCTCAAATCCTGCGTCCTCTACCGCACATGCCATGCGATGATACAACTGTGGTGAGCAGAATGATAACAAGAATGCTCCAGGTTTCAGTGTCCTGTACACTTCTTGCCATATTTCTACTGTTGGGACACTATGATCCCACTCTTCCATGCCCATACCGTATGGTGGGTCAGTGATACAGGCATGAAAGGAATTCTCCTCCCATGCCAATAGGTGCTCTTCACACTTAGTTGAAACTACGAAATACATTGTCCTCACATAGTTTACGATCTTTATGGGTAAAGTAGTCAGTATATTGCGCTCCACCTATCTGAGTATACATCTCTCTGTTGTAAAAGTCAAACCCTCTGTCATCTTTCCAGTCAGCACGTGCCTGATACTTCTCCAACAGTGCCTTCTGCTCCGCTAGGTACTCATCATACACTGCTCTCTTCTCAAGAGTGAGCACGTCATCACCATAGTATATGGTAGTCTGATCGTATTTCTTAGAGCAGAATACGTATAGTCCACCCACGTGCGGTCTCCCACTATTATATGTGGGATTAGCACGCTGACTACTCTTACACTCTAACTGTATTGTTCCCCAACGTGATGGTATGTTGAAGTCAGGGAACATTTGTGAACCATTAGGTTGGTACTCATACACTATCTCCATCTCATCAAGTATGTCACGTACTTGATGTTCATGTGCTGTACCCTCCTTCCACTTCAATCCTAGGCACCTGTTGAGGAAATCTCTCATCCTAGGTGAATCTAGTGGTGGGGTGATAGCATTGAAACTACCTGCCTTCACTCTGCTGTACCTCCATAGTTGTAGTAAGGTGGATAACCATCGAACTCAGAGTCAGTAGCATTAGGATTTGCTGTGCCTCTGTAGATCACGTTGTTGTGATGTGATTCTATTTCAATAGAACCATCATCTAGTTCCCATTCTTCAAGAACCTCTTGATCCAACTCCTCCAACACAGTATGTACAGCAGTTCGTACGAGTTGTTGGGTGGATACATCATCGTTCCATGACTCTTGATTGTTTACTAGACCTTCTGGTGAAATAGTTAGTTTCATTTGTGTCCGACCTCCCAGTCGTATTTGTTAATGGATTTGCCACATGTCTGGCATGATAGAGCAGACCATGAGAAATGATATACTCTTGATAGACCCTTACAATGTGGACATAATAAGAGTTTACCATCCTTGCCAGCACGTGACCGTGGATTCACTGGTTTGTAATCCAATGAGTATGGTCCTGCTAGTGCGTACCTCATAGCCCTCCGTGGTGTATAACAGTATAATATAGCCACATTATTCTAAATGGGGGAATAGTGTGACAGTTTGTCAACCGTCCACTAGAGGGGTAGTTTGCCAGGTACTCGCTTGTTTATTATTTTACTGTACTCTTCATGTAGTTCACATCCTAACCAGTGTCTATCCAGTGACTGTGCCACTTGTGCTGTTGTACCACTGCCCATAAAGGGATCGAGTACGATGTCACCCTCCTCTGATCCTGCCTTGATACATGGTTCAATCAACTCAGGTGGGAACACAGCGAAGTGTGCTCCTTTAAATGGTTTAGTAGCTACCTTCCACACTGATCTTCTATTCCTCTTCTCATACACCATCTTACGTGGTCTTGTTAAACCACTAAACTGATTGCCAACATCCTTAGTATTATTCATATTAATAGGAGTGTTACCACCCCATCGTTCACCCACTGCTTTCTCTTTAATTGCTTCATGGTTATAATAATACTTGTGGTTCTTGGTTAATAGAAAGATATACTCATGTGATTTGGTACATCTATCCTTGACTGACTCAGGCATAGGATTAGGCTTGTGCCATATTATATCCTGTCTTAAATACCATCCGTCTGCTCTCAATGCGAATGCTAGCATCCATGGTATGCCTATTAAATCTTTTTCTTTGAGTCCGTCGAGTCTATTTCCTCTACGAGCACACACATCTGGTAAGTCTTGCTTAGAATTTGAGACTGTTTGTTTAACCAATCCTTGTCCCCTTCCAGGTCTGTAATTATAGTAACTATCGCCAATATTAAGCCAACAAGTTCCATCATCTGCGAGCACATCTCGAACCTCCCTGAATACGTTTACTAAGTTTTGGATATATTCTTCAGGAGTCTGCTCCTGACCTATCTGCTTGTCCTCATCACCATAGTTTCTTAAACCATAATAAGGTGGAGATGTGACACACATCCTTGGTCTCTCAGCAACACCTGTTGTTATTTGTGCTTTGAGATTACCAAGAGTTTCACGACAGTCACCATATAATATTGTGTCTCTCATCTACCAATGCCGAATGACACCACCAATAATAAAGCAATTAGTGATAAGGTAAGTAACAAGTATGATGCTACGGACAATAACAATCGCATTGTCGTATCGTTTTGTTGTTTCGTCATTGAATGATCCTAATGAATACTTCCATACTCTAATCAATCTCCTCATTTAGTTTTAAATGCTCCAGCAGCAATCAGTATGCCCATACACACTGATGTCCAGAAAATAATGTACCACATAGGTTAACCCCAATCTAAATCGTCTTCATCATCATCTTCACCAAAGTATTGTTCATAGAACTCATCGTCCTCTTCATCAAACTCATCAAGATGATACTGCATAATACACATACCAAGATATGATCCAGTCTTAATAACTGAATCACCATCATTAGTACACCATGCTCTCTTAAACCACTCTGTTACTTCATGGTCAGGATACTTCTCCATCAACATGTCGAGTAACCACTCGAATTGATCACGACTAAGATGCTTTTTCATCTAGCATTACGTTCCTTGATTAGTATTTGTTTGTTGACCCACATCTGTACGTAATCTGTAACTGACTGTTCGATGTCAACGTCATCTAACCAGAATGATATCACATATCCAGGATTTATCAACTTGAGTTTACCTGAATTTGTAACACGGTATGGTGTACCAGCATTGACTATTTTACCATTGTACCACATATTCTGAGTTGGCACAAGTATTGTATAGTCATTATTAACTGTGTACTGTATCTCTGTCTCTACGGGTATGACCTTACGGGCATAGTATCCTAAGCTATCACCATGAGGATCAGGACCAACACAAATAGCACTCGCATTATCTGTGAGTGCTGTAAGTCTGGTCATCCCTGCCATCTTAAAATTACAGTGAGCACCTGGTTTATACATGAGAGCATGTGGTATACCAGCAGTCTCACTCATCCATATACCTGAAGTAAACAGCAAGCATCTATTATGTAAATAGAACTTATCTAAGTATGCTCTAGCTGGTACATCAGCATCATATCCAGTGATACCTATTTTATTATATACTCTCTCTCGTACATCCTCATCTACTGGTATGACCTTACTTTCAGGGTCATCACCTATGAACTTAAATCCTTTCTTTGCGTTGTTATAATAAAGTACAGTAATCTCGTGACCGAAGTCTTGGATTACTCTGTCACAAGTTGACATCCAACAGTCCTCTCCCAAATTCCCATAGCATGTTTATTAGACTTACATAATTTAGTAGCCCATACCATATCCTCAAAGGTTACATTCCTTTTGAGTCTGACACTACAGGCAATGATTTGTAATTTTAATCTATAATCCTTAGATAATGTCATATCCACCTCCCTCACTTATATCCTTGACCTTATACTCTACTGGTATTCTATCCACAAACTCAATCAATCCATCCTCAAACTGTTGTAGCCACTGTCTACCACACTCCACAGCATTAACAGGGTTAGTAGTAAACTCAATGATATACATTGGTTTAGTTATATTCAATGACTGATACTCATCAACTGTACATTTGAATGCGAAGTGTTGCTTGAGTTTAAATCCTTGTAGGTAACAGTCTTCTGTTGGTAATATTATACTGTTGAGAGTCTTAGGTTTAAATGTTGTACTCTCATCTATCTTATGTACATATCTCTGGAAGTTATCACCATTCTTTGGTCCAATACACACACTACTACCATCAGCTTCTTGTGATGTTAGTCTTACCACACCTGGTAATTTGTATTGTGAGTATGATCCAGCATGATATAACAGACTGTGATCTGGCATACTTAGAGCATCAGACTTCCACTTAGATGTGAATAGTATAGATCTGTGATGTACAGTAGCGTTATGTAATCCATATCTTCTGATTAATGTTTCACCAGCCTCTACCTTACCACCTGGATTCTTACTGATCCAGTCAGCAAGAATATCAAACTCAGGAACAACCTCAACTATGTCAGGGTCATTCCCAAATATCTTCTTGCCTTGACGTGCTGATAGACATGATAATATCTCAAACCCATGCTGTTCGATCTTCTTACCGAACCCATAGGCTGCTATGTCATACGATTTATTCTCACTGATATCATACATTAGCTATTCAATTCCTTCATAAGTTTTTCAAATTGGAAATCAAAGTCATCCTCATGGAATATAGTTGTGATCTGTGTGTCTGTCAACAATGGATCAAAATGATTTGCTTGTGCTTTATGCACAGCCTCTAAATGTATCTCCAACTCAGTCGCAGTGACTGTTTGTTCTTGGTTCTTGATAGAATTAGCATTAGTTAGCTGTGTGCTAACATCTGACTCTTCTACCTTCTGACGGTGCACCGCAGCAAATACTTCATTTGCTACCTGCATCCTTAATGGTGTAGTAGTGTCTAATTGATGAGCATCTATCCAGAGATCCTCTGGATTAGTAGTTAACTCATCACAGTTAATACTAACCTTGATTCTCTGTTCTTGTGAATCAACCTCATTAATGGTGAACTTGACAGAATCAGCACCATATACTTTGAATTGAGGTTCTTGCTTTACTTCTGACATTAAGTCCTCCCTCTACGGTCTCCTGTTGAAATCCATGATTTAACATAGTTATTACCCCATATATAGCGACCTGCTTGGCCTCCATTATATGATGAACCAGATCCATTTTGTCCTGGGTTCCCACCTTTGGCACCAGCATTAGCATTACAGGATGATAAGTTGCCTCCTGAACCACCTGAGTTGTGTGATCCATTCTGAGCATAGCTATTGTTGCCATTCTTACCACCTGATCCTGCTGGTGCGGTGGCACCACCGCCACCTCCACCACCATAGGCAGTGTTGTAATTATACCCTGTTCCCTGTCTATAACAATTCTTACCACAGTTATAGTTGTAATAATATGTACCTACACAATTACCATTTGCTCCTGAGCCACCGCCTCCACCGCCAGCCCACATCTTACCATCATTCTGTATCCATGCCTGTCTACGTAAGAACATAGCATCTTGTCCATTACCACCACCACCTGTTACAGAACCACCGTTGCCACCATATCCACTGAGTCTACCACTACCAGTTATCTGTACATATATTCTAGTGTGTGTTGCGTCACCAACACCTTGATCAATCTGTAATGCACCATACTGTCCAAGAATATTATTACCACCACCATTCTGAGCAGTGTGTGATCTAGATTCCATGTGACCATTAATATAAATGTGGCCACGAACTATATCACCACTTTGATATGCTCTGCCTAGTGTTGGTGATACATAAGCACCACTCTCTAGCCAGTCTCTTAAATGAAATGAATATAAATGCTGTGCATTATTCTGATTACCATTCTGACCATATCCATGAACCCAGTTGGCTGGTAAATTACCACTACCATCACGAGTATTATTATTCAAAGGTAGTTGTAGATAGAATGTGAATACTTTATCCATCTCAAACCAGGTCTCCCAACTACCACTGGTCTTTACATAAGCCTGTTTAATAGTACGCCATGAACCACCAGATTTAGCTGACACTTGATCAGACCACCGCCAAGAACCGCCTGACTTAGGACGAGAAGCTATACCACGACCTGATCCAGAATTATTCTCAACTAGCAGATATTCTGCTATACTCTCAGAAAATGGAATACTCATTAGTACCTATACCATATATCTCCATCACTACCACCACTAGGAGATGAGGTAGATATCGTTCTCTTACCATAAGCATTGGAGTTGCTACTTATAGTTAAGGTTACTGATCCTGTACTATTGTTCCTAGTTATTTGAGATTGACCACCTGATACAGTAAATGCTGTAACACCAGTGTTAACTACCTGTATGCTATTAGCACCATTTGTAATATCTATCGCTGTACCACCAGATATGGTTGATAATGCGAATCCACTAGATGAACCTATTAGTAACTGACCATTAGATATGGTTGAGGTGTTAATACCTGTACCACCATATGCTCTATTAATTATACTTGCTTGCCAAGTACCTGTTCCAATAGTACCTACTGTACTCAATGATGATGCAGATGTCAAGCTGCCGAGGGTATCTATAGCAGACTCAATGGTAGCCTCAGTAGTAGCATCAATAGCATCAACACCCTTTAATGTACATGTACCACCACTATCTGAAATAACATTCGTTGATCCAACTGTTAGGTCACCACCACCAATAGTGAAGTCACCACTCAATGATAGTTCATTGTTAATGGTTGTAGTACCAGTTGATGCACCGATTGATACTGAAGTTGACTGTCCACCTATGTCTAGGTCAGTAACACCAGTATTGAATAGTCTTGCTGAGGTCTGGTTTGATGTTATATCACCACCATTGACATGTATGTCAGCTGAGAATGTAGCATCATTAGTTACTCCCAGTGTACCACCAAGTGTAGTAGCACCTGAAGCTACATTTAATGTACCAGCATTCTGGATATCAATACCCAGTCCATTCTTAAGCTGGAAGTCACCTGTTGCATCACTGTTACCACTACCACCACTGATAGCAATATTACCAGTATCAGTTAAACCATGCTTAACCCAGTTAGTACCATTCCAGTACCATCCTAGGTATTGTCCTCTAGTTGGTAGTTCTAATAGTTTCCAGTCACCATCATTAGCAGATCCTGAACCAGGACTAGATGCTACGATGTCAATATTCTTACTTGATTCACCTGTCTTACCAACTGTGATATCAGCACAAGTTATATTATCATTGACTGTTGTCTCACCTTGTACTAAGAACTTACCTTTAAATTCTGTGGTTAGAGTATTACTCTCAATGGTAATCTTATCTCTAACAATTATTTCATCAAATGTAGGACGTAAGTTAGCAGTCTCACCAACAACAGATAATACTGGAGTATCTAATGACTCCTCCTCACCAGTAACAGAACTGATTCTAGTGTTACCAATGAATAGGTCACCATTACTGTTAAGTCCAGAGTAGAATGCGATACCACCCTCTTCCTTCTGTGACTGTGCTAACAGTACCTCATCCTCTGTAAGAACTCTGTTCTGTACAGATGGTAGACCAGTACTGTAGTTACCTGGTCCGAAACCAACGTATTCAAATGTGTGGTTACCAGATCTTAGAATACTTGGTCGTCTTACCTCTAGGTCAGTACCACCAGTAGCATTCAGTGGTATCATTCTGAGGTTCAGATCTAATTCAACTGCATCACCATCTCTTGCTTCAAGTGTGATGTAGTTGGCAGTAGCAGGATCAGCAGTAGAATAGTTAGTATAATTATTCTTTGCCTCCATTATATAATCATCAACAATCTCTTTAGTAATAGATCTAGAGAGGTCTTGATTCAGTGCACCATCAGTTGTAGTAACTAAACCAACAACAGTGTTAGATGCTATAGATACAGCAGATGCTGGATCTTCTGTTGGGTTGTCCTTATCTAACTGTGGATACAGGTTGTTAATATTCTGAGAGAATGCAAACTGGTTAAGATTACCATCAGTAGGTACAATCTTACCATTTAACATGGTTAGATAGTATATACCATTCTGTGCACCACTAATAAGTGGTGTTACCTTCTCAATATCGTAGATATAATATACTTTCTCATAACTTTGACCCAGTGCTATGTTCCTTGGTTGAACAATATAACCGTTGATTGGATCTCTTGCTAATACAGATGAGTCTACAACATATCTCATACGATATGTTCTATCTCTGGATGACCTGTTATCAGGTATACGCTTCATGTATGAAGCACCAGTGAATAGTGATGTAGCGTAGAAACTCTCGTTACCTAAGTGGTAATGAATACCAGTAGATGAATCATTTGATGTAGCAGCAGTAATTCTGATATACCATGTACTTAACTGGTCATCAAACTGTAGTGGGTGATTAGGATCACCAGGTACATATCCTTGTGTGGTTATGTTAGTGAAATGAGCATCAGCTACAGTAGTAGAACCAGTAGGTGTGATACTTGCTTTGTATATTTGTGGTGTGGATGTATTAATCAGTGAAACATAGATTACATCATTAATACGTGCACCTAAGTTATAACCCTGTAGTTTATAGGGTGGCTTGGTTGCTTCTGAACTATAACCATAGAGATATAGTCTAGTATTTACTTCACCAACGTAGCTCCACGTGACTCCACCATCACTCCTTGCAAGCGGTGCTGTATCCCAGGTAGGTGCTGTTCCACCAGTAGTACCACCAGTAGAAGTCCAATAAGCCTTACCATTGTAGACACATGAACTGTCGGCAGTGACTGTGGTGCTTGATGTCCATGTTGGGTTGTTTTGTGATGCATTGTGCTTGATCTTCTGTACATCAAGAGCAATATATCCAACAGGGATCTCGTCAATACTGCCTTTATATAATGTGGCAGTAGCATTAGCACTACCTCTAAATCCTCTATTAAGAGTCAGTTTACCATCAGTGGCTACGTTAGCAACTTGATAAGATTCAGTAGCATCAATAGCATCTACACGAATAAAGTCACCAATAGCAATACCATGACTGTTATTAGCAGGGGTAGCTACCATCTCCTTATTATTAAGGACAGCAGCAAATGTATATCCACTAACACTATTATATGTACGTGATAGTTTCTTAGGTGGTATAACGTGAGTGACCTTACCAGCCTTATCTTGTGTGAATGGTAGAGTCTTAAATCCTTTTGCTCTTAGTGCCGTACTACCAAAGTTACTGTTTGAGTTGGTGATACTTTGGTCACCTCCACTGAGGGCCACAAAGTGGTCAGCGAAACCAACAGCAAATACTGATACAGCTTGAATAACAGCATCGTTAGAACACTTAACATGGAAATTTCTGTAGGCTGGTCTGTATATACTATCACCATCGGTATGGTTACCAGCTATGTAAGTGGATCCATCCCATTTGATGAATGCATTATCATCCTTCTGTAGTGAGACACCAGTGAACTGGGCAACAACCATGGACTTAAATCCAGTGGATTTTGCACCATCAGCGTGCATACCACAAGTACCCCATGTACTACGTAGTGAGCAGTTGAATATGTATGGTGAGGATGAATCTACGTTATCAATCTCAACTCGTACTGTTGAACCTGTAGCAACTGGGTTGTTAGCAGGTGCAGATGAGTTAGGATCTTTAATTATGTACCTGAATGTGGTGGTCGTAGGTACTTCGGTAATAAAATATGAGCCATTAAATCGGTCAGCAACATTGCCTGACACGCCTTCGATTTGTATAGGAGTACCATTAGAGAATCCATGAGGTGTCGTTGTCGTAACTTCAGCAGTTGTGGTATATACACCTTGGTTAATGTAGTCAGTAGCAATACTGGATACAGTAATTGGACCAGAAGTATTAGGACCAACGATCCTGTTCTCTTCAACTCTCTTCTGGAATTCGTCAGCAGACAATACACCAGTTGTATCAGGGATATCATCAAATGCTTTAGCAACCTTCTGATAGTATAAGTCTAAGTCAGTGATTGTTAGAGCATTACCTTGAGTATCATTGATACTACTTAATATATTTCTACCATCAGCATATTCAAAACAAGTTAACTTGTGGTGAGAATATGTTGGTGGAGTAGATGCTGTAGGCTGTTTGGAATCTGAATATACACCAGTCGAAGGACCATCAAAGAAACTGAATTGCCAGAAGTAGCATCCACCAGTTACTCTGAAAATAGCACACTGTCCTATAGAACCTGCAGCAGGATCAGGTATGTATAATGGTCTAAGCTTTGTCTTTCTGAGATCCATCCCAACAATGGATGTACCTCTTGGTACTATTACACCACCCTCAGCACTATTAAACTTATATAATAGGTTGTCTGCGTTAGGTGTGCCGTCTGCGTTCTGTAAATCTAAATCAGATGAGGCAGATAATATAGGTATATCGTCATCTATAAATGCTTTCTGTACAGGATCTTGGTTTAAACCTGGACGATTATCTATTACGTAGTCTGAAGGATATAATACAATCGTGAATGCTTCAAAAGCATCATTAAACTGACCAGTTCTATAAGAAAATCGAGCTGACTCAATCAATGCCCTCTGAATAGACTTGAATGGTCTATTAGGAGAGTTACCCCTATTCTCGAATGAATCCGAAGCATCAAAGTCATCAGGGTTGACATATATGCAACGACCTGTCTTCGATGTGAAGACATTCTTTAATCTGGTTAGTGCCATCTAATTAGGAAATTGTTGTAGTTTCTTCAAAACCAATGAAATTAAATGTTGCGCCAGCAGACGCATTAACATAGAGGTTCTGCCACTGTTCAAGTACCAGTCCTGTCAAACTCACTTCAGAATTGTTAGGTATAGGATAAGACTTAAGAATCTTATTCTGATCATTGGAGTATGTTACTCCACTTAAGATAACTTCAGGATATGCACCAGACCCGTTATCAAGTGTCTGTTTCCATTCAGCAGTGATAGCAGTACCACTCTGGTTTGCGTTATTATATAATGTCACTGTACTTAACGAAGGCATCCAAGTTAGGTTTCTAGCCTGGTTACTTAGTTGTCCAGCACCACCAATACCAGATACTCTCTGACTAGAGAGATCAGTATACTTACTTGAGAATACATTATTAGTTAATGTACTATTCTGTACCAATAACTGACCCTGTAATCTATCATAAGCAATACATCTTCCCCATGTTCCAACAGCACTATCAGTCATAGTACCTGATCCACCACCTGCACCAGCAAGAGTAACTCCAGCAGCAACAGTAATTGGCCAATCTCCAACAGGATCCTTGTACCAAACTTTAAGGTTAGCAGCATCCCACGCAACTACCACACCTGTATTAGTACCAGCTAATCCACCACCAGATGCTGTTATAGTCTCGCCAGGTACATATGCTGTACCGTTGTGACTACCAACAATAACATATGAACTTGTTAAATCTTGGTTAGGTTGGAATGTAAATGCTGACCAGTTAGATACAGTCGGAGACTGTGAACCTGGAACAGCAAGTTGTAATTGACAGGTATAATCTTGTATAGCCACATCAACTGTAGCAGTAGAACCTGTTGTGTTCATTATCCTAAGTGAACCACTCGTAATGGTAGCACCAGGACATGTATAAATGGGAAAATCAGCACGTACCAGACCATTAGGATTAGCGGTCTGATCCACGAACTGATGAGAGTATTTCGTTGTAGCGGATTGGAAGCTCGCTAGTACACCATTAGCCATGAGAATTAAGAGTATGCGTGGAAGTAAACTTTATTCCTGCTAGTAGCAGAAATATCATCAGCAGTAATTGTTTGGACTGCACCATTTAAGTCAGTTAATTTAAGACGCTTACAATGTAATGCACCGCCTATATTATTAATTGTATCTGTTTCAGTAAGGTATAGATCACCATCTATATTACTGTCACCAAGTACATCTAGGTTCTTGGCAGGACTCTTTGCGATACCAAATCTTCCTGAACCGTCAATTTGAACCTCAGTGGTTCCACCTTGGCTCTTAAATAATATTGGAACAGCACCTTGTCTCTTTTGAATAGTAAACGAAGAGCTGTCACCACCAATAAACTGTGGACCTGTAAAGTATATATCCCCTCCAACTTCTAGCTTATGAGTAGCAGGAGTTCTACCAATACCAACTCTATCGTTAGTATCATCAAGGATAAACGTACCATCATCAAAGTTAACTGAACCAGTTGCTACGAAGTTATTAACTGAACCAATAGCACTGATCAAATTAAGGTTACCTGTGTGAATAACAGTCTCCTTAGTCTCTACCTCTCCAGAATTATCATAAGTTCTATACTGAAGAGATCCACCTGATGTGGTAAATGTAATGGTTGCTGTAGTATATCCAGAACCACCATTAGAAATAGTCAGAGCAGTTAGTTGACCATTAGTAATGACAGGAGTAATTACAGCATTTGAGCCATCACCTGAGAGTACAGGTGTTACAGTACCACTAAGGAATTTACCAGCATTGGTAATATTATATCCATCAATGACACCACCATTAACTGTTAGTGTGGCTTCGGGTAATGTATATCCAATACTAGCAACTCTCAAACCATATGTGTAGTTTGTAGAAGTATATCCAGTATCAGTATCATAGTATTTTAAATCAAGATACCTAGTTGATGCATCACTTGTAACTTCTAGATCAGCAGCCCAGTTACCAGCATTGGTATTCTGTGAGGTATCCCACCATTTAATTTTATTATATAACCCTGATCCACTCGTCTGATTGATTTGGACTTCGTTCGTATGAGTCGCAAGGGCATTAGAAGTTATAGTTCCATTAAACGTTGTATTAGCATTAAACGTGGAAGTAGCAGCAACAGTAACAGTATCAATATTACTTGAACCTAACGTTGTATTGTTATCTACCTGTATATTACCACTCAAGTTCATGCTTGTAGCAGTCAATGTTCCCGTGAACACGGGGGCATCTAATGTCTTGTTAGCAAGAGTTTGAGTAGAATTTAATGTAACTAATGTATCAGCAGAAACACCAGGATCAGGTAGAACATATGTTCTAGTCTCTCCTGTAGGTATTTGTGTTGATGAAAACTTAGCAATTTTAGTATTATCAGAACTATTAGGTATACTGAAAACCGTATCAGTAATAGCAATGTCAGATCCAAATCTGATAACACCAGTACCAAGTGCCTGTAGGGTTAGGTCAAGATTGGCATCAGCAGAGTCTCTAGCAGCTACTACAAGAGATGTCGATTGCTTTTCTAATAATAGTTTTGAGTCTCCTAAAGCAAGTCCCAGTTGGTTCTGAGCTTCAGAATATAATCCAGTCGAAGTCTTCTGGTCAAATGCCAGACCAGGTTGGTTCTGTGTTCCACCATCTACAGCTTTAAATATGGAACTAACCTGACTCTTCTTATTTGTATCTACTGGATCAGAGTTATCAAGCAACAGAAGGGTATCTGAAGGTGATACTGTGGTCAGTAGAGTTAGATCTGATATCTTACGAGTTGCCACACGTACCCTACATTAAGTTCTCAAGTTATTTATACTCTTTATCAAAGACAAATGGACCGTACTCACTTCCCCATACCTGTTTACCACTATCATCATATCCTCTATCGATCACAGTATACTTATCTTTCTCCAAAATACACTCAGATCTAAGATATCCACCGTTAACTAGAGGTGATTTATAATTCCTGCCCATATAAGCATCACCCTCTTTACGGAAGTGGATATCAGCTACAGGATTGAGGGCTATGATCTCACCATCTCTCTCTATTATCTCTATATCCTTATTTCTATACTCTCTACCATCATGCTTATACCTTTGACATGATGAGAATTTAGTTCCATCTAATCTAGTATGTGTCAGCAATACATGAGCATAATGAGATGGCCAACTGGATGCCTGACCCCAGTTGTTAAAGTCACCCTCAAACCATTCTAAGAATTCTTCTAACATTTGAACTTGATTGCCAATGTAAATCGATAGAGAGGACCACCAAATGACTGCTGTCTTGCTGCATGTGGGATAGTAGAATCAAATACTATTATTCTACCTGGTACAAATGGTGTGATATATTCTATCTCCTTAGAGTTATCGTCTAAGAATATAGTCTCACCACCCCACTCATGTTTCCACTCTCTATTCATATAGTATAGTAGTGTCTTATCTCCTTTGATAGAACTATCTACATGAACATCAGGGTTCTCAGAATGGAGACCCATATTAATATAGGCTACATCTATCTTAGGTGGACAGAACCCTGATAGGTAATCACCGATCCCATTCTTAAAGAATTTTTTATGACACCACTCCTCATCCAGATATGATACAGGCTTCTGTGTCTTTAAATCTTGTACGTCATACTTATTACTACCAAGCAGAGCATATGGTAGAGAACATGCTTCTACGTATAATTCTATTTGTTGTTGTGTAGATATGAGATCATCGATGATCGTCACTTCACCATTAGATAGTTTCATCTCAATTTAATATTAAACCCTAGACTAATACGATCCTCTTCGGACATATTTCTTTCAACTCTATGTCTTAGATCAGCAGGGAATATAAGCATAGTTCCTGCCTCAGGTCTAAACCATGTGCTGTCATGTAAATTATATTGATCTTTAACGTCCTCAGGTATCTTCCAATTATATCTCGTGATTGCTTTATCGTTCTCAAACACCAAGGTACCACAATTCTCTGGAGTCTGTAACCATAAGACCCCAGAGAAGTCAACACCAGCATGTAGGTGAGACATATTAAAATCGCCTGGACTATTAACGTTAGCCCACATCGATGCTATGTAAAACGGTGCATCGGTTAGATCTAACATAGCATGTGCTATGCTAGCATGTAGCAGTAAAAAATGTTCTAAGAAGTCTTGATCTTCATGTAGATCATACTTGGAATGCCATCCACAAGATGAGGAATTGCTATCGTGCTCTCCTGTTTCATAATATTGTTTTATCCACTCTAATAAGTTTGTACTCAGTTTAGGCTTGTGTAATAAAACTGGGGATGGAAATAATGTAATTAGATTCACTTCTTCCGTTTCAACTCCTTTTTGACCCTCTTAGCAAACCAGATCTCTTGATCAGTATACCATTCTGGGTGTTTTTTAGCGTTTTTAATAAGTCTCTTAGCAGCACGACGATTGTCTTTACGCTGCCTTTCCTTATCTGTTTTAGTATCTGCTTGGTATTTGTTTTTTGTATTCTGCGATTTCAGTCGCTGCGTGATCCAGGTAAGAAGTGTATTCAAAGTGTGTTTCTGTATATGTAGAAGTACTATTTAAGACTATATTCTTAAGATAGGCTACCTCTTTTTTTAATTGTTTAACTTGGTTAGTCAACGATTCGGTGTTTAGCGTCATCTTAGCACGTGGGGTTGGTGGCGTTAATCCTGATCAATTTGATCATTCATTTCTTCGACAAGGTTCTCTAAAAAGAATCCTTCTTCCAAAAGATAGGAACTACCTTTATATAGGTCTTCGTTGGTGAAGTGCGGTTTTTCTTCAGCATTCACAATTTCTTTAGAATCTTCAGGTACCACGTCCTCATCAAATGTGAATGGAGTTCCATTTAAAAAGTATACCTTACAGCACCCTATTCCGTCAATGACTCTAAACTCTTGTTGTAACTCAACTACTTCTTTTTGTTCCATAGAAAATTGATTGGGCATGATTTCTCAGCCTCTTCCTCCTTGCGTAAACGTTCTCTTATTAAATCCCATGAGAATCCATTGTGCCAGTCCTTAAGCCATAAGTTTTGTAACTGTCTCTTATGTACATCTTGTGGAACTGTCTTCTTCTCTAGTGTAAACTTTACATCTCTAGTTCTCTGACTAGAGAATCTTACATAACATAGTGGAAAATCTTTCTCCAACCATATTGTTTCATTATACTTCTGAACAGTAAACCCTAAGTTAACTGGTCTTTGCCATACAGATATAGGAAATGCTCCTGGTATCTGTACTAAACCCAGTTGAGTTAGAGCAGGATGTTGATACTGTTCTATCCATACATCAGAGTCCTCAGTCCAGAAACAATAACCTTGTTTAAACTGAACCTCTGGGAACTCACCATCTAACCATCCATCCCCTAGCATAAAATACTGGTCGAAAATTTCTTGTCCTAGGTTGGTAGACAAATATTGTTTGTCAGACTCGTATTTCATTCCCACTGGGAATGTTTGATGTATTATCCATGTGTTCCTATGATAGTTCTTCCAAGCAGGACATTTAGCATGTCGATACTTCTGATCATATCCTTTAAGAGCAGGTGTAGGTTCTTTGAAGTAATCTGGTGGAAAGAAGTCTTGCTCCATTGTCTCACCAAATGCTTCCTCACTACCTCCCATCACATAGTTATAATATATCTTCTTATGTTTCATCTAACGCTTTTTCCAATTCATCATCCAGTTCCTTCTGTGCCTTAGCTTTAGCATCAATCTGTTCTTGAACATTCTTTGCTATCTTGGCCTTCTTGTTAACTTTCTTACGTTTTGACGGTGCGTTCTTTTTATTGCGCTTGATGACCTCCAAGGCATTACCAACAGTAATGATGTCAACAGCGTCTTCATCAGGTATTTCAACCGCAAAGCATTCCTCCAGAAACATTACTAACTCAACCATATCAAGTGAGTCCAGCATCAGGTCATCGCCCAACTTACTGTCCCATCCTATAGGATTGTCTAGTTCATCCACTCTCTCTCCAAGAGTTTCTCCAATAGCCAACTTCGCCACTTCAAGTAGCACATCATCAGTAATAGGTTTTGCTTCCCTTAGGATCCTTTTAATTTCAGCGAAAGTTGTCGCGTGTGACATAATTAATAAACATACTGTACTTCATCTGTCTGGCACGATGATCTAACAACGTCCAAAACTCTCTCGAACTCATCTGCTGTTTCGCAATTTACTTCCTTGACCTCAGCAGTGTCGCTGAGAAGGGTAAATTTACGAGCAGGTACGTTCACCACACATTTTGCTAGGTACTGTGATTGTGCCATAGGTCTTCACTCGTGTCGTCTTTAATATAGGGCAAAGGATAGGAATTTGGGGTACGCATTGTGCCAGAATGTTGACTGGCATATTTGACAATATCCAAGGCATAGCCTTTGATGTCCATTAAAGCACTGTGAGTTGTCTCATAGCACTTAAAGGCTTCACCCTCTTTCGAGAGATCAATTTCCTTAACCTTCTTCTCAACATATGTAGCAAGTTCGTCATCGATGAAATCTACGAGAACCTTAGCTTGTTCAGAAGTGATTGTCATACCATACATGGTAGTTTCTTAAGTATAGGACATTCAAGTCAGAATGTCAATTAAGATAGATACCGTTATTACAGTCGATTCTGAATTCGTCCCCAGATGCAGACATATACCCCTTGCCACTAGCTGACATGGTGAAATTAGTTGTGGTTATTAGTACATCTGTGCTGCCTGTATTCAGTTCCCAACCTGTATCTGCTGTTTTGGAAACGTTCATACCAGAAGGTGCACCACCTTCTATGCAATCAATATCGTTGCCATGGGCAATGGTTTTCATCTTGCCCTGGACTTCTGTAAATAAGTTTCTACCTACGTTGTTGTATTCACAACCTTTGACATTAAATCGAAGATCCCCTGCACTTTCAATAGCAAAGGTACCTCCCTCTTTATCCATGCTAACCACACGGTTGCCATGTATCTCCTCTTTGAGCTCACCACCAGCAAGCATGTTTAGATTATAAAAAGTGGCGGTTTTATTAATAGTATTCGCTTTTATGCGAAGCTCATTGTCTGAGAGGATACCGATGTTAGTTGCTGAGTCAACGGATATTGCTCCTTTGACCTTCAGTTCGTAATCACCATCAACCTGATCATAACGATTTCCCTCAACCTCTGTGTGTAGGTCTCCCTCCACATTTAGGTGAGCATCTCCGATAACTTGAATGATTAATTTATCAGAGCGTTTGTCTGTTCCGACCTTTAAGGTCGTAGTAGCATCACTATTTAGGTGTATATGTCTTTTGCTGATGAGAAAAGTATCATCATTCTCATCCATTTCTATGATATTACCTGATTTACCATGGAGTAGACGTATCCTCTCTCCATCCTCAGTATTATCCATTTCAAGTACATGACCAGCTGATGTGGTAATCACCCAGTTCTTTGGATACTTAGTTATATGTTGTGGATTATTGTTAGGAGTAACACTTCCACCTGAGTATATTTCTTGTGTCATTTGATCTCTGGATGACCTACGCAGTCGATGTATGTGTTAGATTCATATATCTCATTGAACTTGCTAGGTCCAACATAATTATATGTAGGAACAACCTTTGCTCCTGTACCTGATGAGTCAACAATCTGAGGTGTAACAAATCCTACAGTTCTCGTGGTTATAACTGGTTTTAATAGTCTACCCTTAGTATCTACAGGAACATAACCAACCTCTTCTTTACCAACTTTAATCTTAGGTTCCTTACCATCCTGACCATAATCTCTACCTACATTAGTAACTTCAAGTGTATCTAACACAGGTAATAGGTCTGAACACTCAGCCCATATTGCCACAGCAGTAGCAGGTATAGCAAGATCAAAGAACTTTTTAATTGGGTTAAGAGTAAACTTAAACTTACCACCCAAGGTCTGTAATCCTACACCCTCTGGTATAGCATCTGTCTTCTCTAAGGTAGAGATAGCAACGTATCCAGTATTCTGATAATTATACTCGATAACCATCATCTTAGCAACGTTCTCATCACCCCATTCTGGCTGGAAGAATAATAGATCACCCTCGTCAGCATACTCTTGTAACTCAACATCAGGTATAAGATACACAACCTGTTCTTTAGGACAGTATGTGTTGTCTGGGTCTAACCCGTAACCAATACCCGTCTTATTCACAACAACCTTTTCTATTTGACCATTGCTAACAACGGGTTTCAATACTGCACCCGTTCCCTCTGGTTCATTACATGTGAACATGGCTCTAACCTTGGCTGTAACACCAATACCAGAACCCTTATTTCTAATGAATACACCAACCATTGATCCAATGTCATCAATGATAGGTAGTGCCTTAATAATAGATGTAGACTGAGCATTATCCCATATAAGTTCAGGGAAACATGGTTTCTTATTACGATTAGATGAGCTACAGTTAACTGTGGCATTATTAATAGCACCAAACTTATCACGTATTGGGTATATACTATCCCATTTCTCAAAGACACTCTTACCCTTCTCAAATGTACTTGATACTATGCCTGTACCTGGTGCACCAACATCAGCAAACTCACCAGTTATAGTATTAAAGGCTTTCTTAACATACTTACCACCAATAAGTTTCTTGGCTGTTGTAAATCCACGAGAGTTTGGTATACCACTACCAACTATTTGTGCTCCTGCCTTCGCTAGTACTGCTTTTGCTGCACCACCATATTGTGATTGGGCTTTCTTACTCTTATCATACTCACTCTCTTGAGGACCAGCAGATGTAGAGAATGTAGATAGTCCTAAAGCACAAGATAGGTCACCTTCACATACTAGGTCAACAAGGTCAAGAACCTTACTCAAAAGTCCTTGAATCATATCAGCAGCACCATTGATAGCACCAAGTGCACCGTCTAGAATACCTAAAGCAGTGTTTATACCATCAAGAATTTTTTTCATAAGACCGCCTAACAAGTCGCCAAATAGATCCTTGATAAAGCAAAGAGCAGAGTCTAGTACCTGTGAAAGCAAATCAGAAAGGAGACCTTTAATAACATCAAGTAACTCATTAAATATCTGTTTGAAGAGACAGTTGATTAGATCAGATATGTTTTTGAGTTGTACTTTAGCAGGACCTAATAGATCTGGATCAGGTATTTTAATATCATTAATAACTTTCTGGATATGCTTATTCGCCTCCTTCAGCACAGTGCCTTTAATATTACCCAAGACACTACCCATGAAACCATGTATCCTTTCTGATACTGCTTCTATCTTTTCCTGTACATCTACAATATCACCAGTAATCTTATCAACAAACTCACCTATATCATTCTTCTCTATACCTCTACCAAACTTTAATAATTCAGCAACAGCACCCTTCATCTTTACATCAGCAGGTGTACCACACTTACCATTACCTACATGTATAGTATAATTCTTCCTCTTATCAGCCTGAGTCATAGCTGTGGTTTGAGGAGAAGCCTTACCACGTGGGTTTACAGTTGACTCTTCGCCCTCAGAATCTCCTGGAGCATCAGTAGTAGTTGCTTCCTTATTACCAGTAGTAGCATTATCACTAACAGTATCAGCAGTACCACCAACTTGTGAACCACCTTTCTCACCATGCTTTAACTTATCATAGTCAGGTGCCAATATAGGTTGGAATCCTTTACCCTCTTCACCCTCCTTCTTATACACACCATCAGGGTTCTCATCAGGAATACTACCCATAACAACAGGTAACTGAGATGAGGATCCATCCATAAAGAATCCAACAACCCATGAACCTATTTGTAATTGCTGGTTCGTACCAATACCACTCCTCTGTGCATACATCACAGGGAATAAACAACTAGCCCATGGTAAATCAGTAGTAGGTAGTATCTCCTTATCTGGATTATGATACCCTACTATTCTACATTTTACCTTATTGGTATAATCGTAATCCTTAGGACTAGAACCATCATTATCTGGATCTGATCCATCATTCTCTACTTGACCGATCCACCAGTTGAATCCGTCCTTACCAATAGCGTGAGCAGCAGATTCTAATCTACTCATCTTCCTCGGCCCCCTGACTATCTCTATAAATCGTAACTCTCGTCAATAATTTCTCAGAGTCTGTACTATAACTTCTGTATATCTTACCTACTATATATCTACCACTTTGGGTAATATCCTTAGTAAGTTCCTTACCAGACCAGGTCTCAACCTCAACTACATCACCACATTCAAGATCCTGCTCACCTTTATATGTAAAGGAAGCAGACTGATTAAAGAAAAATTGATTTCTTATCTGTGACTGTGACAGTTGTTTTGTCAAATCTTGAGTGTATTTACCCTCAGTGTACATAGCAGTATCTATTACCTTAGACATTATCCTAGTAGGTCCAAGAGCAGTGCCCTCTTCAACATTATCTTTAAAGATATCATAGAATGCAGGTAATTTAGCACCAGGATTCAACTTCTTCATACCATCATAGTACTTATTAACATCATAAGGTATCTCTCTATAAGTAAAATCCTTTAAGTCTATAGTCATATTAGTGCTTCTAAAACTTCCAAGATTCAAACCTCTAAAGACATCACTAGATCCAAGGAAGGTGAGATTATCTATATCAATATAATCTGGATCATATTCATCACTACTAAATCCAACACGAATAGTCTTCTTAGGTTCTTGACCTACTAGAATATCCATTGCTCTGAAATGATAATTAGATGGTGTTTCCCAAAATAGATATCCAGCACTGGTGGTATCACCACCTTCACCAGGTTCAGGTATAGTTCTCCAACACAACCAAGAGATAATAGTGAATGGATCCCAGTATGGTGATATAAATGAGAACTTGGTCTGTGATTTATCAAATACTATACCCTTAGCAGAGATTAATGTTTCATTAATCAACTTAGTTACCATCTTATGTACAAGTTCCCCACCACCACTACCAAATCTTCTAGAGATTTTCATTCCAGCATTATTAACTGCATCAGAACTAATACAATATAATGTTCCCTTAGTAGTCTTACCATATACATGACGATCCTGTATATCATAGACCACCATAGGTAAAGTAATTTCAGTTTCACCAGTAGACCAAGAGAATAATATAGGTTCCATACCATATAGGTCAGATATAATATTACTCTGACTGTCAGTTAGTGTTACTGCTACAATGATACTTGACTTAGTAATATCCTCCATATAATGAAGATCCAGTATATGATTGAGACCAAACGTATACTTCTCACCATTGACTTCAATGGCACAGTTATTCAATATAAACTTACCAGCATCCTTCATAATATATCTCCTATGGTCTCACCACCTAGTACCATACTAATAGATGACAACATATACTTACTAGGATTGATCTGATGCTCAGGTACTGGATCCTTCATATCTGGTGGATCAATCTTGAACTTTTTAGCAGCCAACTCCATTTGTTTCTTCACATTCTTCATTTGATCACTCTGAGCAAGATCCTGAACAGATTGAATCATCTCAGGGGCAAATAATTGATCAGCCTGTGCGAGTACTTGATTAGTAAGATTATTAATATCAGTTTTAACACTAGAACCAGCATCAGCAGGTTGAATACCACCTAAAGTTTGATTCAGTACACTACTAAGACTACTCACTGCTGAATTAACATTCTTAGTATTCATCACACTAGACATATTTTTCATACCACCTTGCATGCTCTGTATCTTAGTCATACTATCATTGATAGTAGTATTAACAGATGTACTCAAATTATCCATAGGGGCACCCTTTAACATTCCCATTAAACTTGGACCACCCATGTCCCCATCACCAAATGATTCTAACATCTGTCTCCTCTGTTGTAGTGAATTGACCACACCACCCATTATAGTCTCATCTGATACCCCATGATCTCTATCCTTAGCTAAGCCAAAGAAACTTTTCATAGTTTGGAATATACCACCACCAGCAATGAGAGTATCTTTCTGTAAGTTTCTAGTTATATTTGTGGTGTCACCAACAGACTGAGAAGATGGCTTAGGTATTTCAAATGCATTTGAAATAGCATCAACTTGTCTCCTAACATCCTGGTACTGTTCACCAGGCATATTAATACTATCAAGTAGTCCACTCAATCCAGCAGCAACAGCTCTCATTGGTAATGCCATAGCATCACTCAATGCTTTCTTATATTTGTCTAATCCCAAATCTTCAGTAAGTTCACTAACTGGGTTCTTATCACCAACCAATCCCATAGATTCCAAGGATTTGGTTGAACCCTTAGTTTCAGGTCTTTTTGCTCCTGGGTTAAGAAAACTAGCAGCAGGATTAAATTTAGGCATCGTAATGCCACCAGAAGCTAGCTTCTTACTTGGTGCCTGTGATGTACCGCTACCAGTATCACCAGTTATATTAACTTTCTTGTTAGATGGTGGTGATACGTTAGCAACAACACCATCTCTACCATCTCTACCATCCTTACCTGGTGGACCTTCTACAACTTCAGGTTCTGGTAGTATATCAAGATCATCAAGACTATCATCCAATCCATCATAATCATCAGGATTGGTAAGATCCATCGGTGGGATCATAGCAGGATTGACGAAGTTCGAGAACTTCCTCATAGTGGTCTTGGCATTTAATATGTCAAAACCATTAGCTAAATCTCTCTTTATCCTACCATCAGCATCATCATCCCTCTTATCTGCTTCAATAAGCTGCTGTATATTCTCAGCAAGTAGGAAGTCTTTATACTTATCCTCTTTCCACATACTGTGGAGTAAGGCATTGCGATCCTCAAATAGTTTATTAAGATCCTCAAGTACTGTATGTACGTCGGATATGCTTGGAAAATCTTTTAGTTCAGCCATTATAATTCTCCGAATCTACCTGAGAAAGCATTAATACCATGAACCCTCCTTTCTTTAGTGGTTTTCATCATAGGAACTGGTACTTGAATGGGCACAGGAACACTCATTGGTATAGGTATAACAGATACTTTTTTAGTTATACTCGTTCCTCCTCTAGGTGTAGGTTGTAATGGCATACCTTTTGCTTTTGAGTTACTAAATCCACTGCTAGGTCCACCCATAGATCCACCACTACTAGGCCATTTAACAGTTGAGCTAAGTGGATGCCCGTATGATGGACTGAATCCCGTTTCAAGAGATGGTCCTCCTGCTTCTACTGTAGATCTTTTACTATTACCTAGCTGTATAAGGTGAGCATAAGGTAATGGGTTACCAGATCCACCATAATTAATTGAATTCTTTTCATTGGAATACTCAAAGTGTAAGTGAGGTCCAGTAGAACTACCAGCACCAGGATCTCCCTGGGCACCACCAGTCTTGGCTAAAACCTCTCCAGCAGAAAATTCCCCAGATTTTTTTACGAAACGACTAAGATGAGCAATACGCATTTGAATCTTCTGGCTAGGTAACCAAACATCCATCAGGTTTCCATAACCACCATATTTACCAGCCGCAAGTATCTCTCCTGGTTCAGAAAATGCCACACCAGTACCAACAGGTGTACCGACATCCACACCAAGGTGAGGTCTAGGTCTCCAAGAACTAGGGCCATAGTAATCAGTAATCGGATACCCAGATACCTGTGTGCTACTGGTAGTTCCTAGTGTCTCAACACGGCTTTTACTATCAGTAGAAACAATATTTAAAGAGTTGTTTATTGAAGGACCACCAACAGCAGGTGTATCAAACATAACTCTTCCCAATGCTGATATCATACCCATTGGACCAGGCATAGATCCCATTAGGTTAGTGGCTCTCTTTGAGAAACTAGATATAACCTTAGTTAACTTACTACCATTAAATGCTGATGGTCTCTCTGATTTTATTCCAAGAAGATTTTCAATCCTTGATACCTCACTCATGACTGCCAGACTAGCATCTGATGATACTGGCAATGACTGTAAGAATCCAGCAGTAACACCTGTGATAAGAGAACCAACTTTCTTCAATAGGTTCTGATACACAGCTCCAAGTTTAGAATTTGGTATAACAAGTTCAGGTTCACCACCTTCAGCGATTAATGCTTGAGTTGGGGATGATACTAGACCACCATCAGCTAACCCCTCTTTATTATCTTTATTAACTCCTGTTATTTCATCGCTAACTCCAGAACCCAGACTATATCCAAGACTACCCAATATCGCAAGTGTTAAAATTCCAGCAACACTGCTAGCGGGTTCAGGAAACGCAGTTGCAAACGCAGCCGTAGTCATAAGTGATGTGATCCATCCACTAGCTACACCCGATGTTGCTTGGACATTAGTCTGACCTGAGTCTTTTCTATCTTTCCAATCCCAGAAACTAAGCAATGCTCCTAGTACTGGAACACCCTTTGGATTTAATTTTTTACCCTTTAAGAAATTTCTTCCCTTAGTAAATAAGTTAGGTTTAACTCCACCCTGAGTAACATTCTTATTTTTAAAAATTTTACTCCAATTTCGTGTAAAGAAATTTCCTCCCTGAGTAACCTTACCTTTCTTCGGTAAGATTCCTTTGTCTTGAGCATAGAGTTTAATTTTCTTAAAAGCACTGCTACCAGTGTCCCATATTCCTTTACGTATTTTAGTAGCAGTTTTACCTGGTAACTCTCCTAGAAATTTACCACCAGCACGTATTTTGGTTACACCACCTCGAACAAGTTTTCCAAGACGACTATACTTAAGCTGTCTACCTTTATTTAATCCAAATGCTCTAGCATTACGGAAGAATCTTCCTAGTGGATTACCTTTACCTTTACCCTTCCAATACTTATTTTTATTTTTATTAGGGTTTAACCTCCTCCTAAGTCTCCTTAACCAAGGAAATCCCCCTCCTTTACGCTTCTTCTTCTTTTTCTCTTCAAGTTTCTTTTTAGCAACAGTAACCCGTGTCTGCTGTATCTGAGTCATAAAGAAGAATTTCTTCCTATTCCTCAAATATGAGATGTATTCCATCTCAGTATCAAGCATCTTCTTAGCAGACGCAGTAGTATTATATGCTGGCTCCACTAAACTGGTGCCAAACAACTTGGATAATCTTAATCTCTTGGCTTGCTTAATGCTCATCGCTTACGCTGTTGTTCGGCTAGTCGCTCTCGCTCCTCTTTTAAGAATTTACCTAACATACCAACGTAAATGCTCCTTTCCCAAGGAATCATATTTTCAATATCACTCAGAGTATATTTATGATGCTGGACCAAGGCAAAGTTAGTTTCATAAAAGGTCACTAAGCCCTCTTGGAAGAGGGCTACCCGAAAAAATTAACCAGACCTTCAATCTGAGCAGTAGTTTTTTTACCTGTATTGGGATTAGTTACTGTTACCTCATGCTTAAGCACAGGTATAGTCTCAAAAAACTGTTGAATTTTATCGAAAGCATCGCTAGTTAGACTCTCTAACCAAGCTTTAACCTCCTCACTTGTAAATGATCCACAGTCATTTTCACCTTGGAACACCCTATCGATACAAGTAGATACTAATTCAAATGGATCTGGTTCCTCCTCAATGAAATTAACCTTAGCAAAGTATTCCATATTAGGATACTTCATAACAACAGTGATATCCTCACTAATCTTGACGTTTTGCTCATGTCCCTCAGGGAAATGAACCTTCACATCATCGACTGGGAATGATACTGGTACCTTTGTGTCAGGATCATCATCACAAGGGACTTCAATTTCAATAGTCTCTTGTACAGATCGACCACGTAACTGTAAAAAGATATACTCAACGTCAAAGATAGAGAGATCACTCATCTTAAAACGTGTCTTTATACAGTTTTTAAATATTTGCTCAATCGCAGCAATAATCTCTTTGGTATCATTACTTTCTAAAGCAAGTATTAGAATTTTCTGCTCTTTAACTAGAAAAGGACGATACTTAAATTTCTTTTTACTAGATGGCACCTCCAACTCATAGGTTGGAGTAACAATTTCAGGTAATGGCATAATGTTTTAACTGGTGGTTCTTAATGCTCCCGCATTATCATTTGCTCCAGCGTTCTGGAAACGATCTGATTTGGTTGGGATTGGTGGGGTAATATCTTTGACGTTATCAAAGTAAGCATGTTCATAGTACATACCAACTTGTAACTTAACAACCTGCGAAGATCCTCCGCTATATGGTATAGATGATACCATATATGGATAAGCCTTTACAAGTCCAATACTAAAAGATTGGTAAGTACCAGGTATACCACCCCATTGCTTTTCTATCTTATGTATCTTGACATCCATAGTATAGTCATTATAAAACTTCTGTACTAATCCCAAAGTTCTTTCTTTGTTTTCTTTCGCTTGTGAAGTACCTAAGATAAAATCTTGCCATCCTTTAAAAAATCGCAATGGCATTGCGTCAACATCTAATATGAATGACATATCCATTTCATTGAATACCTTTGCCATTGCTGGCTTCATATTAACACCTTTATGAACACTTCTAATGTCCTGACTGGTCATAGACACACCAGGAATCTGAACTTCATTAGCTAATAGATTGATATCAGTTAGATTCTCTGAACCTTCGCCTTGCTCCAGATTAATATCATAATTATCTTTAAGATGCTTTTTTAACTTCCCAGTATTACCTGGTATAAACTCAACCTCATACAGAGATGACGATGAAGCACCCTTCTCAGAAATTATACGACTGATAAAACTATCAATAGTTGTTGGTTTCTTAGACATAAATACCCATTAAGGGGTGACTCTATTTATTTATGCCCAGTTATAAAGGAAAATTCAAGCCAAAGAATTATCGAAAGTATGATGGTGATCCGACCAACATAATTTACCGATCTCTTTGGGAATTGAAATTTATGAACTGGTGTGATAAGAATAGAGATATTGTTAAATGGTCATCCGAAGAGATTGCTATACCGTACAAGTCTCCACTTGATAACAGGTATCATCTCTATTTTCCAGATTTTTACATGAAGGTTCGAGAACCAGATGGAAGGAAAGAATACCTAGTAGAGGTTAAGCCAAAGGCACAAGTCTTAGAGCCCAAGCCCTCTAAGTATAAAACTAAACGTTACATTACCGAGGTAGCGACTTATGCCAAAAACCAAGCAAAGTGGAAAGCAGCGCGGGAGTACTGCAGGGATAGGCTTTGGAGATTCAAGCTCATCACCGAAAAAGAGCTCAGGATTTGATGCTCTAGTAGAGAAACTACGAGGAACTAAAATAAGCAGACCTAAACTACGAGAAGAAGTTTTCAATCAATTATATGATGGTGCCACAGAGAATCCAGAGATAGGCAAGTGGTATTTCTTTGAGTATGATCCTAAGTTTAAAGATCAGCTTAAAGAATGGGATGAATATCCATTAATAAGGTTACTAGAAAAGAAGGGTCAAAGATTACTAGGTGCGAACCTACACTATCTAAATACAAGAGCTAGACTGGGAGCTATAAATAAAGAGGAAGTCCCTACATCTACACTACATTATTACCTCCCAAAGAATGCTGATAACATTTTCTTTGAGGTTCCTGAAGATGACATACAAGTACTCAGTCAATTTCCAGTAGAAAAGTTTCATAGGAATCGTTAATGGCAGAAGACACCTCATTGTTGCAAGGTAAATCAGCTAGTGCTCTAGTTGGTGAGGAAATTGCTTACCCTAAAAATATAAGAACTATCCCATATGCTTCCTATTTCAAGATAATGAGATGGGAATATAAAAAGGGTATCCAAGAAGCAGCAGCAGAGACTGGATCTAGAGATGTGCTGGCAATGTCACAGAAAGGAGCCAGTGGATTTGTTAATGATCTGATAGAGAGCAGCACCACGGCTGCCTTTGGTGATGTAGAAACAAAAGCTAATAATAGTGCTAGGAATATTAAGGATATAGACCAGAAGATTAAGAAAGGGTTTAATAAGCAAAAGAAAATGTTCAGGACTGAACATAATAAGAAAATAGAAGCAGCAAAAGAAGCAAATGATTATAGTGGATTCAACTATCCAATCAAACTGCAAGATGGTACAGAGGTAAATAATCCTGAGGAATTACAAAACAAAAAGAATGAAGCAAAAAAAGCACAAGATTCTGTGCAGAGTTTATACTGGCTACCAATGCCAAATGATTACTCATACAAATACGGTGCTAACTGGGATAATAAGTTCAAGTTAGGTACTATGGCCAAGTTTGCCAGTGATGCTGGCGCAGGTTTAAAGCAATCCGCAATAACTGGTGCTATTGGTGGTGCTGTTACTACAATCACTGAGGCAGCAAATGTAGCAGGTGAAGGCATGGACGAGGGTTCTGGTGGTATGGCTACTGGTATATTGTCAGGGGCAGCATCGGCAGCAGTAAACCCATTAGGTTCAACAGATACCTTCGATACTACTAATCTATTAGGACTTGCTGGTCTAGCACCTAATGAAAATGCTATCCAACTATTCAGTAACATGACCATGAGGTCATTTACGTTCTCATTTGATTTCTTTGCCAGAAGTTCTGAAGAAGCAAAACTCATTGACAATCTTATTAAAAACTTTAAAATTGGAATGCACCCCTATGCTGACAAGCAAGGTAATGGTGCTGTACTAGGCTTCCCAGATGTATGGGTAATTCAACCTCAATTTAACTCTGTAGATGGTGGTAGTGTCAAATCAATAGACCACCCACAAATGCCTTCAACAAAGCTTTGTGCTTTAATAGGAATGAATGTGAATACCACACCAGCAAACCAGTTCACTACAACTGATACTGGTGAATTTCCAATACAAACAGTAACCTTAGACTTCAAAGAGACTACTGCTCTTACTCAAGCAGACTTCAAGGGGGGTGATTTCTAATGTTATTCAAAAACGGACCAGAAGTAGTATACAACTACACTGATCAAATACTAAATCCAAGATTTTACAACTTAAAAAATTTATGGCGTAGAAATGATATCATTGACTCATATCTAAGTAGCATTGCTATCTTTGACAAGTATATCATCAAACCAAATGAAACTCCTGAGACTATTTCATTTAACTTCTACGGTAGTACATTCTATGGGTGGACTATATTGATTGCTAATGATAAGACCAATGTATATACTGATTGGCCAAGAAATTCAGCAGCATTATATGAGTACGTATATAAAAAATACGAAAACCCAGATGCCGTCATGATGTATGAGACAACCCAGGTTAAAGATGCTTTAGATAGAATTATTTTAAAGGCAGGTGTAAAAGTGCCTTCTAATTATCAGATTACTTACTATGATGGAACAGCATCATCAGGTGTCACTGTCAACCCAGTAAGTCCAGTTACATACTATCAGTATGAACAGCGTCTGAATGATGAGAAAGAAAAAATAAGACTAATAAAACCCTCTCTGATTGAAGACTTCGTATCAGTGTACAAGAAGTCCCTCAATAGAGGGGGCAAAATAGTAGCAGGTATATCTGCTGCTGAAATTAAGATAGATTAATATTACCTTCCGAATTAAGTTCTTCTGGGTATAGTCCACTATATCCAGAAGATATGTCAGTGCCAGGAATTGGAGTAACAATTCCACCGTTATCGTTTAAGGAAATAGTGTACCCATCTTCAATATCAAGTTTATCTAAGTCCCCACCATGTTTCGCTGTGGGATGAACAGAAGCCCAATCTTTATCAAATATATCTAGTCCTTGATCTGTAAGGACGTGATTATACATCTTCTCAAATACTGATGGTGGCATGGTACATACCTTAGCACCATTCCAGAATGCTCTTGTTACTCTATTAACTTCACGAATAGAAGCAGCAAGAATTTGTGTATCAACTACGTGTTCTTTATATACTGCTGCGATAGAGCGAACAACTTCTAATCCAGCAATAGAATTATCATCTAGTCTACCTATGAAAGGTGAGACATACTTAGCACCTGCCTTAGCAGCAAGGATAGCTTGTGCTGCTGAGAATATCAATGTAACATTAACTGGTATAACACTACCAGAAAGTTCCCTACAAGCAAGGAGTCCGTCTGGTGTACACGGAACCTTGATTGTAGCACAATCGCCAAAACGGTGATGTAGTCTACGACCATCCTTGATCATAGTCTTAGCATCACCGACAACTTCCATGGAAATATCCCTGACACCTATATCCGAGATCTCTTGATAGACATCTTCGGGTTGCCGACCAGACTTCATAATAAGGGTAGGGTTAGTAGTAACCCCGTCAATAAGACCAGTGGCAAAGTGCTTACGGATTACATCCGTTTCAGCGGTGTCAAGGAAAATTTTCATTTATTCAGCGGCTAATTTAGCGAAATAGGATAATGTATCATCTTCATCTTCTGTTGGAGCAGATGCAGACTTGAACTCAGGGGCAGAGGCAGTAGCAACAGCATGTACGTCAGGCAAAGCCTCACCTACAGATGGTACTCCTAACTCTTCCTCATCTACAACACGTCGAGCAGGGGTCGCAGGGTTAAGAACACTGTTAAGACGATCAGCAAGTTGATCATAAGTCTTAAACTGGTCTTCAGCAGTGAAGGAAGCGAGACTATACTCAGTCTTCCAAACCTCTTCTAACTCTTTGTCAGAAAGATCACCTAGAGTAGATGGATCAGAGAACTCTGACTTGTCATAGTTCCAGTAACCTTCTACCTTACGAATCTTAACCTTGAAGTCCGCACCTTTCCAGAAATCGAAAGGATTGATCGGTGTCTCATCAGCGAATGCGGGTTGCATTGCTTCGGTAAGTTTATCAAAGATTTTCTTACCATACTTATAAAGGAATACTTTTCCTTCATTTTGTGGGTTAGTAGGATCAGATACAACATAGATGTTGCTGTAGTAAGAAAGCTTACGCTTCTGCTTACGTGCTACATCTTTGTCGGAATCAGCACCACTGTTCCACAACTGCCTGTTTAGATCCGATACTGGATCTTTCTTGCCTACAGTTGTTAAGGAGTTTTCGATATACCAACCGCCAGGTCCTTGGAAGGCATGACTCCAAACTTG
>VTLG01014668.1_pt1 | contig 33053 bp, 28 predicted proteins | sample 4694571 | NCBI WGS metagenome assembly VTLG01 (sample SAMN12604809, study PRJNA352737) | marine metagenome | biome: ENVO:00000447; feature: ENVO:00000209|ENVO:00000569|ENVO:01000036; material: ENVO:00002151; isolation source: viral sequences binned using virsorter ...
AATGTTGCTATCAATACAAACGATAGTGCTGAAGGAACCATTTCATTGAAGGCAGCGAGTAATATTGATACTCGTTCTACTACAACGACAGATATAACCGCTGGAACTATACTCAATCTTCATTCAGGTGATCAAACGCCAACCTCTACCAATAGGATAAATTTAAACCCGTGATTCTTCTCTACAAAAAAAGTGTAGTCACGGTTGATGTATTTTACTTCTTACCAGACTATACAAATATTTTGCAAGAGTTTATTTGGCAAACAGAAGATGTTGTTCCACAGTATCCAAGAGTACATGAGTTTCTAAACTATTGGAAAGATAACATTGATGCTGTTATATCAGAGGTCATAGTTGTAAATGCGGATAACCATGAATATAGACCAGTGAAATCAACATATACCATTCGATGATTCTTTATAAATAATAAAAATAACGGAGTGTTCAGTGGCCACAGTAGAAAGAACAGGTTCATTTAAAGAACTCACAGCACTTAGAGATGCAGAAAGAAATAATGAATCAACTCTAAATGTTAAGACATATAGAGACTTAGACCTGTTCTTTACACGGCGGTCAAGAGATAGCGATGTTAATGTTCTTACAAACGTAACAGCAGTCAAGAGGTCAGTTCGCAATTTAATTTTAACCAACTTCTATGAAAAACCTTTTCATCCTGAGATTGGTTCTGGTGTCAGAGACTTGTTGTTTGAAATTGTTAGTCCATTGACTGCAATTGCGTTGGCACAATCTGTGGAAGATGTCATCAACAACTATGAGCCTAGAGCATTGTTGTTGGGTGTTGACGTTATCGATAACATAGATGCCAATGCGTATGATATAACAGTAACCTTTGAAGTGATAAATGCTCCAGGCGAAATAGTTCAATTAGATGTGCTATTGGAGGCATTAAGGTAATGGCAAACAACCAAAAATTAGATATTTCTGAACTTGATTTTGACGCAATAAAAAGTAATCTCAAAACTTTTTTGAAGAATCAAGACCAATTTCTTGATTATGATTTTGAAGGTTCCGGTATGAGTGCATTGTTAGATGTGCTCGCATACAATACTCACTATTTAAGTTTCCATGCTAATATGGTTGCCAATGAAATGTTCATTGATAGTGCTGCTTTGCGTTCAAGTGTGGTGTCTCATGCCAAGACTTTAGGATATGAAGTCAGATCAGTTCGTTCTCCAAAGGCTAGAGTGAATGTTTTTCTTAATGATAGATCACTCGCCACAGCAACTATGAACGCTGGTCAAGTGTTTACTACTAAAATTGATAATGTCAATTATCAGTTTGTCACTGTATCTGATTTTACTGCTACTCAAGTTGGTTCAGGTCTTCTGTTTTCAGATGTGCCAATTTATGAGGGCACGTATATAACAACAAGATACACAGTTGATAGCACTGATGTTAATCAAAAGTTCATATTGACAAGTAATCTAGCAGACACATCTACTCTTACAGTTAAGGTGCAAAATTCCTCAACCGATAGCACTACTGAAACATATACAAAAGCAACAGACATCACACAGTTGACAGGAACGAGTGCTGTTTATTATTGTCAAGAAATAGACGATGGTAGATTTGAAGTATACTTTGGTGATGGTGTTGTAAGTAAGGCTCTGTCTGATGGTAACATAGTTATTCTTCAATACGTTGTCACTAACATTGGTGAAGCAAACGGTGCTTTTTCTTTTACTGCCTCTGGTGCAATCAACACGGTTACCGATATTGATACGATTACTATTGAAGATGCAAATGGTGGGTTGCCAGCAGAAAGTATTCAGTCTATCAAACTCTCGGCTCCTCTTGACTATGCCGCACAGGGACGTTGTGTTACTACAGATGATTATAAGGTCTTTGTGAAAAAACTTTATGCCAATGCTGAAAATGTTCAAGTGTTTGGTGGAGAAAATGGTTCTTTCGATCCTAGTCTTGGTGTCATAAGCACACCAGAGTATGGTAGAGTGTTCATTTCTGTAAGTAATACTCAAGGAACAAATCTCAGTCTAGAAGAAAAAAATTCTTTGATACAAGCTTTAGAACCGTTTAAGGTTGCGTCGATTACACCTGTCATTGTGGATCCAGACTATACAGATGTCTTTCTTACAGTGAACTTTAAGTTTGATTCTAATCTAACAACTAAAACAAAAGACACTTTAGAAACTGAGGTTACATCGACACTTACAACATACAATACAACAGAACTTTCAAAATTTGATGCCGTGATACGAAACTCCTCTTTGTTAAGAGCGATTGATGATACAGATGCATCCATAACTAGTAGCTCTGCTGTCCCAAGACTTGCGAAATATTTTTCACCTACTTTGAGCAGTGCCAGAGACTATAATTTGTTTTTTAACAATGCATTGTTTAATCCTCATGCTGGTCATAATCAAGAACTCGGTGGTATTTTAACTTCTTCGGGATTCAATATCTTTGGTAGAACTGAAGAACACTTTTTTGATGATGATGGTAATGGTAACGTGAGAGCTTACTACGTTGCTCTAGGTGGTGATCGAGTTTATACAAATCCAACAATCGGCACCGTGAACTATGTCACTGGTCATGTTAAGATTAGTCAAATCAACATAACAGGTATATCAGACATTGATGGTGAGTCCTCTACTCTCATTAGGATTATAGTTGTGCCAAACTCTCGTGACATCGTTTCACTTAGAAATCAAATCCTAGAACTTGATTTAATTAACACTACTGAAAAGTAATTGATAGTATTGCTGTGGGAGATGACAGCGGTGGATCATCTTATGCTGCACCATCTGCATCTGTAAGTCCATCAGGCGCAGGTTATTAAAAATGGGTGATTCAGAACTAACAACTAAGGTGTCAATTTTGATTGATGGCCAGGTTCCTGATTATATTCAGGCTGACCATCCTATATTTGTTGATTTTCTGAGACAGTATTATAAGTTTCTAGAATCTGCACAAATAACCATAACAGGAACAGTAGATCAGGTTTTGCTTGAAACTGCATCAACTAATTTTCTTACGTTAGATGGCACTGATAGATTTAGTTCAAATGATTCAAGTAAAATTGTTTTTGAGGACAGCACAGGTAAGTTTGAGGTTGGCGAAACAATCACTGGTGGGACGAGTAAAGCAACTGCTACAATACTAGTAGATGACAATGAAACTCTTTACATATCTGCCAACCAAAAATTCAAAGAAGGCGAAACAATCACTGGTGGCACTAGCGGTGCAACTAGCACTTTGGTCAAGTATCGTGCTAATCCTGTACAGAACATTCAACAACTTTTTGAATATGCAGATCCAGATAACACGGTAGATCATTTTCTAAATGCCTTTAGAGATTCCTTTATGGAATCTATACCTACATCTCTTGCAAGTGGTGTGTCTAAACGAAACCTGATTAAACAAATCAGAGATTTGTATGCGGCAAAAGGCACGTCTGAAGGTCATAAACTCTTTTTTAGAATTCTGTTAGGACAGGAAGCTGAGATTTATTATCCTGAAAAGGATATGTTGAGATTAAGTGATGGTAATTGGTCCAAACCCATTATCATACGATGCACTTCTGATACGTCAGGTGCTGTTCCTGCTGACATGGTTGGTAAAAACATCACGGGCGCGTCTTCTGGAACAAAGGCTCAAATTATTTCTGAATTTACTTTTCAGCAGGATAACGAGAGCATAACTGAATTTTCTCTTCGCGAAGACACTATTAAGGGTAGCGGTTTTACCATATCAGAAACGTTTACAGGTATATCTGAAACAGAAGACATAAACATGCAGTTCACTATTCAAGGAATAGTGACTAACATTTCAGTAACAGATAGTGGTTTACTTTATAGTAAAGGTGATAGTCTAACAGTAGATACAGCAATTGGTAACGGTAATGTTACTGCTGAGGTAAGCGAAATAACTTCAGGTGGTGTTAGTGATGTTTTTGTAGACAGTTCCGGCACTGGATACAAAGTTGGTGATGCGATTAAGTTTACAGCTGTAAGTGCTGATGCTGACTCTGTTGATGCTCGTGCCTTTGTATCTGTTGTTGGTGGTAGATTGTCCACTGAAGACAGCACAGATAGTACGGCAGAAAATATTCTTTTAGAAGATGGTACAGATCAACAACTTGTTCATTCATCGATTTTATTGGATGGTACTGAACTGGTCGATGCTGCATCAGAGCCTTATGCTGTTCTTGGTACTGATAGGAGATTTAGTGATAGCGCACTATATTATTATCCTTTGTATGTTAATAAAAGAAAGGCACAAGTAAGTTCAACTAAAACAGGTGGAGCTATCTCTTCTGTAAATGTTGTCAATGCTGGTTCTGGTTATACAAACGGAACCTATTATGCAGCGGTGTCTGGTGATGGTGATAATCAAGGAACGGCTACAGGTGCTGTTATAAGAATTGTTGTTAGAGAAAACAAGATCGCCTCTTTTGGTAATACACTTGCAACGGAAACTACAATTCATAGATCAGGTAGTGGTTACAGTTTTGGTAATGTAAGGCTTACGAGTGGATTCACTTTTTCTGACCCAGAATTAACAACCACCTCTGATATGGGTGGAAGTGATGGTTTGATATTAATCACACCAAACGTTGTGGTTGTGAAGGCTAATGCATATATCTTTGACCAATATCCCGGCATAACTTTTTGGATGCCAAGTGATAATCAGAATAATGCCAAGTCAACTTTTGATAGTAACATTTATAGTTTATTTGAAAGTCGTGAGGCTGCTCTTAATGATGGTTCACAACTACGTCAAGAAGATGGAACAACTGGCACCGGATTAGGTGATAAACTTTTATCTGAAGAATCTTTGTTGTTGACGGATGCCTATGGTACATCGTCAGATGGTATTGTTTTAGAAACAGCAACATTTGGTGAATCTGAACAGACTGAACTCAATAGAGTGTTTTTAGCTAATTCTGGTAGTGGTTATACCTCACTACCGAATCTAAGTATCATTACAGAAAATGGTGCAAACGCAAACCTTATTGCAAACACAACTGATATTGGTAAGGTGACCGAAATTAAGGTTACTGATGAAGGGTTCAAGTATTCAGTTGCTCCAGATGTTTCATTAAATACAAATCTAATTCTCAAAGATGTTGATGGAACATTTTTAATAGGACACGAACTTACCACCCATAACGGTTCAGTAGTTTCATATGATTCGGATACGCAAAAACTTGTAATAGATGCTCCACCAGATGAACGTATTAATTTAGAACAATCTAACACATATAATGATGGTGTTCAGTTAGAAGACTTTGATATCGTTGAGCCTGGTCGTCCAGATCATGGTCCTGTTGCCACAATCTATAAAGTTATTGATGAAGTTGGTTCTGGGTTTTTGCTCAATAACTCTGCTGGAGTAGAGTCAAATATTCTTTTAGAAAATGAGACAGGTCAAATCTTGTTAGATGCTCATGATGCCGATGTTTTCCAAATTAGTTTAGAGACTGCTACTGATTCAAGTGCCTACTCAAACTTGGGTCAATCGGTAAAGCATGTCAATACTCCAGATGGTAGACTTCTTGGGGAAAATCTAGAAACATTTATCACAGAAAACACACCAAATGTAACTAGTGTATCGTCTGGTAAAGCTTTATATGATCAGGTTATCTTTGACGGAGATCAATCTGATGGTTTAGGTAATGTTCTTCTTGAAGATGGCGGCCGGATACTAAACGAAAACTCTGGCAACAATCTTCTCTTGGATGGCACAGATGAATCTGGTTCTGATGCTGGCTCTGAATTATTAATGGAAAATGAAACTCTTGGTGATCAACTAGCCTTAGATGGTACAGACAATAGTGCGACAGATGCTGGTGATGAGGTTCTTCTGGAACCTGGCTCGAATGTTTTCAATCTTGTTGGAGATACTATCACATCGTCTAATGGTGCAACAGCAAAAATTCTTTCTCAAGGCACAGCAACAGCAGAGGCATCGTTCGGAACCACTTCAACTCGGGTAGGTCGATACACTAATAATGATAGTCATATCAGTGATAAAGATATCCGTGTTCAAGACTCTTATTTTTATCAACAGTTTTCTTATGAGGTAAGAGTCAACGCAGCCATATCTGAATACATGAATGAGTTAAAGACATCTGTGCATCCAGCTGGTTTTGCTCCATTTGGTAAGATTGCAATCTCAACACAACTTTCAGCAGGCATTGGTGTCACTGCAGCTGGTGTTGCTGATGCTACAGTTGATGACACATTTACACCAGAACTTGCCTCACTGTTCAGGTTGATATTTGGTCCAACCATAAAAGTTAATCACGGCGTTCGTGAGAATGTTCTTTCAACAGACGGTGAGAGCAGTTTGTTTGATTCTCTTTTGACAGAGAATGGTGTAGCTATTGGCGATAAACTTTTAGAAGAAACAGATGGCGATAATCTACAGTTTGAAAGTGGACTTGATATTGCGATAGAAAATTCTCCCAAATCTGGTGACGGTAGTGTTCTTTTGGAAACAGGCACTGGTGGTGGTTTGTTACTTATGGAAACAGCACTTGGTGAGAATGGCATTCTTGATAAGTCAGTTTCAAAGGTAACAAAACTTAGTGTTACGCCGCAACTTGTTAAAACAAAAAGGTCTTATGGTGCGCCTTTACTTGCTAACACTTTGCCTGGGTCACTTTTCTTTGATAGACCTGGCGTTCAATTAGAAGCTGGTAATAGAGATAAAGCTCCTATTATTATGCAAGATAATTTGGTGTTGGATGGTTTTGATGAATTCCAAACTGGTGCTGGAGATAGAATAGTCTACGAGGACTTTTTGGATAACTCAACTTCTTCTACTGTCAAGATTAATGAAGACTTCACAAATCCTAGTAATAACCTTGTTTTAGACGGCACAGATTCTTCTAGTTCAGATGCGAATGGTTCTATCATTCTGAACGGCACAGATTCTTCTAGTTCAAATGGTGGTAATGTTTTGGTTCTGGAACCTGATACTGTCACTAATGAAGGAAGCTCGTTATCAATATCAGATATTGTCAGTCTTAACACTGTGGGTTATATTGAAGGTGTGGGTCTAGAATCCGTAGGTGACAACATTTTACTTGATGGCACAGATAGTGATGCCACAGATGCAGGTAGTAGTTTGTTGTTGGATGGGACAAATGAAAAATCACTGGATGCAGGTTCAAGTCTTATTCTAAATGGTGTTGGGTTTAGAAACTTTACTGAAGAGCCTGAGGGTAGTATTGTATTTGAGCAAAGTGCAGCATCTGATGAATTAGTTTTAGAAGATTTCATTGTGTTTGAGTTGAACGCAGATGAAGTAAGAAACGAGGTAATAATATCAGAGAACGGTCAAAACATATTACTAGAAACCACTGGTAGGTTTAGAGATACTGAAGTTGGCCGCATAGCAGTTGAGTCTGGTTCTGAGGATAATGCTTTCCTTAAAAACGGTTCTGATGTCAACATTCTTAAACTGGAAACAGAGACAGATGCAAATGGTTATCTGATAGGTGAGGATGATACCATCAGTGCTGTAGATCGTAGTATCAACGTTGTTATAGAAAGTGGCCTTCTTGAAAATGAAAAGATAATGACTGAGGGTAGTCTGATTGAATTTGAAGGTGACACTAATGTTGGAACCATTCCAGAAAGGAATTTTGGTAACAGAAACGTTGTGCCGTTCACAAGAGAAGCCAGAGTTCATACAGAGTTAGCTGCGTCCAGAATATCATTGCAGGATGAACGTGACACTAATGTGTTCATAGCAATGGATGGTACAGATAGTTCATCAACAGATGCTGGTGATAATATTATACTTAACGGCACATCGGGCGTTCTGGATATTGGTGATAATATTCTTCTGGACGGCACTGACTCCGCACAAAGTGATGCAGGTTCAGCAGTTATTTTGGATGCGAGTGCTTCTGGCACTGATGTTGGAGAAAATCTGTTATTGGATAGCACTGGTGGCCGAGACGATGGTGATCGTATTCAACTTATGAGTACAAATTATAATCTGGTGCCAGGAAATGAGGGTGGTTTTGTTTTGTTGAATGGCACAGATGGTTCATCAACGAATGCTGGTGATGAATTGTTGTTAGAGTCTGGAACGATTGAATTCTTGGAACAAAACACATTGAACGTATCACTTGGTGCAACAACTGAAGAGGGCGGGCTTGCTTTACCGATAAGTGAAATTTCACTATCCGCTGCGGAGCAAGCAAATTCCTTTGACTCTGAGATCGGAACGTTTGATTCGTCAATTTTAACTTTTGATGCTGCATAATAATCATTATAAATAATAGAAGATGAGGGGCAATAAATGGCATATCAATCAATAGGATTAGGTGCAGTCGCTAATGATGGCAGTGGTGACACGCTAAGAGATGGTGCAACCAAGGTTAATGCTAACTTTGTAGAGCTATATACTGCTCTGGGTGATGGTAGTTCCATAAGTAGTGGTATCAGTGCAACGGCCAGTGTTGTATCGTTGTCTGCTCCTAATATTAGTGGTGTTGTTGCGGGAACACAAACCTCTGCCACAATTACTACACTTACATCCACGACTGTAAACGCAGGAACATTAGCACTTGCGGCTGGTTCTATAACAGATAGTTCTGGTTCTATTAGTTTTGGTAACGAAAATATTTCTACTACAGGCACGGCAACTCTTGCCACTGTAGATATTAATGCGGGTGCTATTGACGGAACAACTATTGGTGCTAACTCAGCGGCAGCAGGTACTTTTGCTGCAATCACAGGTTCGTCTTTGGCCATTACTGAGGATGGAACGATTGTTTTTGAGGGTGCCACTGATGATGATAACGAAACCACATTAACAGTTGCAGACCCAACAGCAGATAGAACAATTACACTTCCCAATGAAACAGGAACTGTTATAACAACCGGCTCTTCTGATGCGGTCACTGGGAATATGTTGAAGAGCTCTTCTACCTTGCTCATAGTGGATTCATCTGGTTCAACGTTAAAAACAGTTATTGGTGCTGGTAGTGCATCATAAATATAAATTAGGAAAATAGAAATGGCAGCTATTATCACAGAAAAATTTAGACTTCATAACGCCGACCAGTTTGAGGAATCTTTCACTGAGTCTGCGAATAGTACCTATTATCTTTTTATAGGTAAGTCCACACCATATACTTCAGGAACAAGCGGTGGTTCTGATGCATCGCCACCGACTCCTGTTGATGGTCCTTCTGATGAGTTCTTTTCGTGGGACGATATGATTGCTGCCAAAAAAGTAACTTCTTCAGAAGTTCAACGTGTTATTCCACGTAGAAACTGGGTAAACAGTACCAAGTTTGATATGTACCGGCCGGACTATAGTGCTTCTGTGACAGCAACGTCTGGTGCTACTAACTTATACGATTCCACTTTTTATTTTATGACTTCTGATTTCCGTGTATATAAGGTGTTGGACAACAATGCTGGAACTGCTTATAGTGGCACTGAACCTACAAGCACTTCAAATGCTCCGTTTTCGTTAGGTGGTTATGTGTTGCAATATATGTATTCTTTGACAAGTGCTCAGATTAATAGCTTTCTCACCGCTGATTTTATGCCGGTAGCTACAGATAGCACAGTCAGCGGAGCTGCAACAGATGGTGCGATTGATTCTTTGATTGTCACTGGTGGTTCTGGGTATACAAACGGAACCTATTATGCAGCAGTTTATGGTGATGGTACAAGTCAAGGTACATCTTCTGGTGCGATTGTAAGAATCACCGTGTCGAGTGGTGTAATTCAAGCCTTTGGTTTGACGGCGGGAACAGATACTACAGTTCATGCAGCGGGAAGTGGTTATACTTTTGGCACGGTCAATCTTGCAAGTGGTTATACATTTTCTGATGCCGCCCTCAGTAGTGCCTCTGCAATCGGTGGTTCTGGTGGATCTATTTCAGTAGTAATTGGACCAAAAGGTGGTCATGGTTTTAATGCTGTGCAAGAACTCGGCGGCCATTATGTTATGTTGGGAACAACTCTAACAGGTGCCGAAGGTGATGATATTACAACAGGAAATGATTTTAGAAAGATCGGTCTTGTGGTTGATCCTAATACATACGGAACATCTTCTGTTGCATCAATTACCACAGCAAGAATGACATACGCACTGAAACTTACCTCACAGTCTGGTACGTTTGATGTTGATGAAAAGATTAGTCAAGCTTCAACTGGTGCTATCGGTAAAGTTGTCGAATGGGATTCTACAAACTCAATTCTGTACTATTCACAGGAAAGATTTGGTGACTACGGAACAAATGGCACCACTGGAGCATACGTTGCCTTTAGTGGTGCAAACGCTGTCACTGGAGCAACATCCAGTGCGACAGGAACGCCAGATGCAAATGCTGATGCTGCTGTAACCCTTGCTGGCGGTAACACAATTACGTTTACAGATGGATATGCGAATCCTGAGTTAGATGCTGATAGTGGAAACATTATCTACTTAGAAAATCGTAAACCAATCAGTCGGTCAGACGATCAGATTGAAGACATAAAAGTTATAGTGGAGTTCTAAATGCCTGAATCTACAAATCTAAATGTAGCACCGTATTACGATGATTTCGATCCAACTGAAAATCATGTAAAGACATTATTTCGTCCAGGCTTTGCCATTCAAGCAAGAGAGTTGACAGGACTTCAGTCTACACTTCAAGATCAAATCGAAAAGGGATTCAGTCATGTCTTCAAAGATGGAACTGTTATTATTCCCGGCGCAACAACTTATTTGGGTGGTGCTGAGGCTCCAAGGTATATCAAGGTTCAAGGTAACTTTGGTGGCGAAACTGTTAATGTTTCACAGTATGTGGATGAGGAAAATCCTGTTACATTGACTGGAGCCACGTCTGGTGTTACATTTAGAGTCATTGCTGCAACTGAAGCAACGGAAACAGACCCGGCAACACTTTTTGGTGTTTATACTTCTAGTAATCTCACTGGAAGCAGAACTTTCACTGAAGATGTTACTACTATTTCTCGTAGCGCATTAGATGCTGCTGGTTTTGACTCATTCACTATTGGTGAAAACTTGAGTGCAGATGTAGCGGTGCAACATGGTAGCACATCATATCAAGCAAATGTTCCATCACTAACAACAGAGGCATCTGAAGTTCAAAGGACATCTAAATCTGCAAACACTGCTTCAACCACACCTGTAACTGGTAAATCTGTCATTGTAAAACAATCGGCCGGTGTGTTCTTTATTAGAGGTTATTTTGTTGAAGTTGAAGATCAAACACTTGTTATAGAAAAGTATAACAACAATGCAAGTGCAAGAGTTGGTTTCCAGGTTGTAGAAACGATTGTTACACCAGAGTCAGACACGAGTTTGGTTGACAATGCGACTGGTACATCGAATATAAATGCGAAAGGTGCTCATAGGTTAGCTATTACGCTTACTTTAACATCTAAAGAATTAAACTCTAAAGACGATAAAGATTTTATTGAAATCCTTAGAGTGGAAGATGGTATTCTTCAAGAGTTTAACCGTGACACTGAATATTCCATTCTTGAACAAACATTGGCACGTAGAACGTTTGATGAATCTGGTGATTATACTGTAAGACCTTTTACTTTTGAGATGAAAGAGTCTGTCGATGTTAGTGTTGGTGAAACCGATTTTACTGGTGTCTACACTTCGGGTGATACCACAAGAGATGGTAATAAAGCCTCAGATGATTTTATGGCGTTACAAGTATCGCCAGGTAAAGCATATGTCAGAGGATACGAGATAGAAAAGATTGCACCTACTCTTGTTGATGTTAACAAAGGTAGAGGTTTTAATACTATAAATGCTGGTGCGTCTCCTGTTGATTTGGGGAACTACCTTGAAGTTACAAATGTTTATGGTACGCCAGATGTAACAGAGATTAGCGGTGAAACAGTTGGTTACAATGAATTGCAACTGTATGATACCAACATCTCAACGAGAGGTTCAGCAGCAGGCATACAAATAGGTGTTGCTCGTGTAAGAACATATCAGTATGATTCCGGCACCGCTGGTGAAAATGATGCAACCTATAGGCTTTATCTGTTTGATATCAATGCTATCACGTCACTTGTTATGAGTGATGATGTCAGTCCAACGATTTTATCTTCAAACTCTGGTGGCGGTCAACTAGTAACAGGTGTGACAAGTGGTGCCACTGGTTTGGTTATGGATTCAGGTCGTTCTGGTAACAATATTGTTAACCTAGTTAATGTTGTTGGCACTTTTAGTTCGGGAGAAAAAGTAACAATAACAGATTCTTCTGAGTCTGACCAGATCATAGAGAGCTCAGGTAATGCTGACCTTACTATTAATGACGTTATAATCCCTGACTTGAAAAATGTTCGTTCAGTCTATATGCAGGACAATGGTGGCGATAGTGGCCAAGACTTTACTGCTGATGTTCAAACAACATTTGAAAGTGGAGGTTTGTCTTTCTTTGGTAGTCCAGAAGTTGGAACAACTCATAAAGAAGATGAACGTTATCAGTTGGAAGATGGTGGGACACTGGCTTTAGAAACTTTCACGGGCGGTGGTTCTCGTTCTTTTGCACCAGTTGCTAAACTCGTTGAACCAGAGAAGAATATTAATGTTTTCAATCTAACCAAAACTCCTGTCAAGACATTGTTAACAGAAACGAATAGTGGTGTCTCTGATACACAATATACTTTCCGTCAACAGTTTATTGCAACCGCAAGTTCAGCTGGTGCAATCACTTTATCTGCTGGTGGGGGCAACGAAACATTCCTGGGACACAGTGAATCAGATTACACAATCTCTATTTTAACTGGTGGTGGTGGTTCTGCCAAACAGGGTGATATTGTTAGCGCAGCAACTGGATTTGCTGGTGGTGGCACATCGCAGTTGACTATCACTAATCTTGGTGCGTTTGGTTCGGGTGGTGCAAAAGTTAAAGTTATGGCAACTTTGTTGAAGACTGCCGTAAGTCCAAAGACCAAGACAACGAGATTGATGAAACAACTTAAAGTGGACACTGGGACAACAGATGCATATGGCACTCGCCCAGGTGATAGAGAAATATCTTTGGGTCGTGCTGATGCGTTTGCCTTGGTGGCGGTGTATGAGGCGACTGCCGCTTCTACTGATGCGGTTGCTCCTACGATTAGTTTTACAACACAAACTGGCACATTCACAAGAGGTGAAAAAATCACTGGTAGTGTTAGCGGTTCAACTGCAAGGATTATCAATACAACAAGTCCAATGAGTGTTGTAATGACTGGCGCTCCTGGCTCTGCGTTCTCAACTTCCGATATTATCACTGGTGCGTCTTCTGGTGCAACTGCAACATTAACTGCTGTTACTCTCGGTGATAAGGTTATTACAAGTGACTTTACTCTTGATAATGGTCAAAGAGATAACTTTTATGATATCTCTAGAATCGTAAGACGTAGAGGTGCAGCGGCTCCTACAAACAGACTACTTGCAATCTATGATTATCTTGAACACGGCACAGGCGATGTGTTCACCGTGGATTCGTACACTGATGAAGCAGATAGAATGGATTATGTTGATATTCCAAAATATAAAGATACCAGACTACAAAATACTTTTGACTTCAGACCAACAGTGGCGAATGTCACTGGTGCAGGAACAGACCATACGGCCGTTGATGAAATTACCGGATTTTCATTTGGTATTATGAGTCGTTCTTTTACTGGTACAGGCTCCTCTGCTAGTAAGTGCCCAAAACCAACTTCTCTGGTACAAGCAGATTTTGAATATTACTTACCTAAGAATGCGATTGTTGAAATGGCCAGTAACGGTAAGATTAGAGTTGTTGAAAGTGCATCAGATGAACAACCCAGATTCCCAACACAATCTGAAAATTCAATGAAGTTGGCCAGTATGCGTATTCCTGCTTATACATTTTCGGTTGATGATATTGTAGTTAAGAGAGAAAAACATCAGCGGTTTACTATGAAAGACATTGGTAATCTTCAAACCCGTATTGGTAACCTTGAGTATTATACACACCTTTCTCTTTTGGAACGCCAAGCAGAAAGTTTTGAAATTACTGATGCGAACGGACTGAACAGATTTAAATCTGGTTTTGTTGTTGATGCTTTTCAGGGTCATCGTCTTGGTGATGTTGAACACAAAGATTATAAATGTTCTATTGATATGGAGAGAAATGAACTTCGAGCTCAAGGAACATACAAAAATGTTAGTTTTGTAGAGTTAAACGCGACTGATGCAGCCAGAGCTAACAACAATTATCAAAAAACAGGAGATTTACTTACTCTACCTTATACAGAGGTCGTTGCTATTGAACAACCGTATGCAACACGAACTGAAAGAGTTACGCCTGTCCTTCTTTCAAATTGGACTGGCCAAATAACATTGTCGCCCTCTGGTGATGACTGGTTTGAAACTGAAGTTGCACCGGCTCTGATTATCAATGAAGAAGGAAACTTCAATTCTATAGCCGCATCTGCTAATATAGGCACTGTCTGGAATTCATGGGAAACGCAGTGGAGTGGTTTTCAAACGGGAGAAATTCTGGGAGTTGATCAGGCCACCGGCGATATTACTGTTGATACTACAGGATCAAGTATTGATAGCAATATTATTACTGCTGGTTCACGAACAACTCGTCCAGTCAGAACTGGTGTCAGAACAGAAGTTGTTGAAAAAGTTGATCTAGAATCTAGAGGAACGAAAGTAGTCTCAACCGCATTAATTCCATTTGTAAGAGCAAAAGATATTACTTTTGAAGGATTTGATTTCCTACCAAATACACAGGTGTATCCTTTCTTTGATGCACAGGCTGTAAGTTCTTTCACTAGACCTTCTGCTGGGTTCTCAACAAATGATGCAAGTCTGGTTAATGGTGATGCGATTATAACAAGTCCCAGTGGTAGAGTCAAAGGAACTTTCTCTATACCTGATCCTAAAATTAGTGGTAATCCTCAGTTTAGAACAGGTCAAGTTTCTTTTAGATTGACTTCAAGTCCTACAAACATAGTTTCTACCGATCCTGTTACTGCTGGCGAAACAAACTATGATGCCGTTGGTATTGTACAAACTTTGCAAGAAACTATTGTTGCAACAAGAAATGCTGAGATAAGGAGAACATCAGTTTCACAAGCTACGGAAATTAGAAGCGAATTCGGTCAGTTTGTGGACGAAGGCAACACCACCGACGGCGATGACCCTCTTGCTCAAACTTTCTTGGTTGATGTGGACGGTGGTATGTTTGTCACGAGTGTGGATCTTTTCTTTGAAGCAAAGGATGATAATCTTCCTGTTACAGTAGAAGTTAGGGAAGTGCAGAATGGTTTTCCTGGCCCGAGAGTCATACCTTTTGGAAGAGTGGTTAAAGATTCTGATGATGTTGTTATTGACTCTTCTGCTCAGACAGCAACCAACTTCAAATTTGAATCGCCAGTGTATTTACAGGATGGGTTGGAATATTGTATTGCTGTTATTGCTAATGTTCCAACATACAAAGTTTGGATTGCACGAATGGGTGAGACAGAGGTTCAATCTACATTGGCACAGGCTCAAGTCGGTGGAACCGCTGATGCTGCACAAAATGTTTTGTTCTCAGACAGAACTGTTTCGGAACAACCAGAATTTGGTGTTTTGTTCAAAGGTCACAACAACAGAACTTGGGCCCCATCTTTGACTGAAGACTTAAAGATGAATATCTATCGGGCAGAATTCAGTTCATTGACTGGTACAATTCCTCTGGTGAATGATAGTAATCCGGTTAAGACTCTTGAAAAGAATCCGTTAGAATTTTTGGATGGTAGTGCAGTGATCAAAGTGTTCCATCCAGATCACGGAATGTATTCTACGTCAAACAATGTGACTATCGCTAATGTGAAGTCTGGAATAACCACAACATTGTCTGCGGCGATAACTGTATCCTCTACCACTATTGAATTGGCTTCTGGTACAAACTTTGATGACACTAGTGGTGTCTACTCTAGAGATGCATCTAATGTGTACTTTATCAAAATTGATGATGAGATTATTTCATATACCTCAATCAGCACAAACACAATTAGTAGTGCAACTAGAGGCGTAGACTCAACGACTGCTGCATCTCATGATGAAGGTGCAACAGTTGAGTTGTATATGTTGCATAAGATTCCGTTTACACAAATCAATAAGACACATACTGCGGTTGCAAACGTTGAGATTGACAGTTATACTGTTTCTTCAACTGCGACGGCTGTTATTGATGGTACATCAAGCACAAGGTCTAGAAATGGTGGTACGGATGCAACTGCTACGGAAAACATTTTGTATGATGTTGCAAAGTATCAAGTTGGTTTACTTGAACTTCCTGGTACAAGTGTGACAGCACAGAAACGGCCGTCAACAGCAACAAGTCCAAGTGGTTCGGAAACTTCTTTTACGAAGACCTCTGCTGCTGATGCAATCAATGTTCCATTAAATGAGAATATATATTATAATGTTCCATATCTTGTTGCATCTGATATTAACCAAGACAATGAGATGTCTTCTGTGAAATCTTTGTCGTTAGATCTTACCTTGAGTTCAACCTCAAGTAATTTGTCTCCAGTTATTGACGCTCAAAGATTGTCTATGATTGCGATTGCAAATAGAATCAACAACATTGATTCTTCTTCAGATGTTTATCCAACATCTGAATATTTTGCTTCAACAGAACCAGACGGTGATAATAACGCTGCAATTTATTGTACAAAACAGATAGAACTTGAACAGAAAGCAACTGCATTGAAAGTGCTTCATTCTGCAAACAGAGGCTCTGATGCAGAAATAAAAGTTATGTATAAGATTTTCCGAGAAGATGACGAGACAGACTTTAACGAAACAGGTTGGAGATTCTTTAATGATAATGGGTCACCAGATGTTGCTGTTGGTGCTTCTACTGGTATAAATGATTTTCGTGAGTATGTTTATACTGCCGGTGTTACTGATGATGGTATTGGTACTGAACTGGATCCGTTTGTGTCATTTGCAATCAAGATTGTAATGCAAGCAACTAATTCAACATCAGCACCTAGAATCAAAGACTTCAGAGCAATCGCATTGGCGACATGATATGAGTGAAAGAGAATATAGAAAAGTTGAGGGAAACACAGACCTTTCAAGAGATATGAGTTCTGGTGTTATTGTAAATACAAATAGAAGTGCTTATGAACGAGCAGTTGCTCGTTCCAAAGCTGCTCAACGGCAAAGAGATGAATTAAGAAGTGTTACAAGAGAAATAAATAACATCAAATGCGAAATGCATGAGATAAAATTTCTATTACAACAATTGGTAGGTAAATAAAACGATGGCTACAGTAACAGCAGCATCAATCTCAGTATCTGATAGTTTAGAAAGATTCAGACAAGAGTTTAATACTTTACGTTCAGACGTTAGCAATATTACGTCTGGTAATATAACTATTAATAATGAATCAAACAACCGTATTCTTACTTCTGTAAGTACAAATACTTTTAATGCAGAATCAGGTTTGACCTATGACGGTTCGACTTTTGCTGTTTCTGGTGCAGTAACTATAAGTGGCCTTACAACCTTTAGTGGTAACCTTGTTATACCTAATGCTGGTAACATTGGTTCTGCTGGTGATACTGATGCTATCGCGATTGCTTCAGATGGTAAAACTACATTTAGTCAACAAACAACACATTCTGGTGGTATTCTTATTGCTAATGCTGGTAATATTGGTTCTGTTGGTGACTCAGATTCTATTGCTATTGCCTCTGATGGTGTGGTAACATTTAGTCAAGCACCAGTGTTCCCAGATGGATCTATTGCAGTTGCAGATTTAGATATTGATGGTGGTACTGATATAGGTGCTGGACTCGCAGATGCAGATTTATTTATTGTTGATGATGGTGCAGGAGGTACAAATAGAAAAACCGCCGCTAGTAGGATCAAAACATACGTAGCAGACGTAACACTTACAACTGCTGCACAAACAAACATTACTTCACTCGGCACGTTAACAACATTGACTGTTGATAACATTATTATCAATGGTACAAACATTGGCCATACATCAGATACTGATTCTATTGCTATTGCCTCTGATGGTGTGGTAACATTTAGTCAAGCACCAGTGTTTCCTGATGGAAGTATTGCTGTTGCAGACTTGGATATTGATGGTGCTACGGATATTGGAGCTGCTATTGTTGATGCAGATTTGTTTATTATTGACGATGGTGCTGGTGGTACAAATAGAAAAACAGCAGCATCAAGACTTAAAACATATATTGGAAGTCCAGCACTTGACGTAGCGTTTGAAAGTAGTGCAACTGATATAACTATGGATAGTGTTCATACTTTTAGTCATGGTTTGGGGGTTAGACCAACATTAGTTGAAGTTTGGGTTAAGTGTACTGATGGTGAACGAGGTTGGGCCACTGGCGATTATCTTCTAATGGCTGGTGCTGGTGGTGTTGGTGGTACTATTGACGCTGGTCTTTCAATACAAGCTGATGCAACCAATGTAGAAGTATTGGCAGGACCAGAAATTAGAATTCATGATCAATCAACTTTTAATGAAGTTTCACTCCAAGCTTCTAAGTGGGACTTTGTTGTGGTAGCGTATGGAGGAGATTTAGGATAATGCCAACAAAACATTATAGAGACACATCTGGAAATTATATTGGTTCATTTATTACAGAATCAGGTGATCATCCTGATGTGCCGGCTGGTGCTATTGAATGCTCAAAACCTCCGAGTGGTAAAGCAAAATGGGTTGATAATGATTGGTCTTGGACAGAACCGCACGGCCCGGCACGTCGTGATCTTTACAATGAAGCTGGAGTGACAGATACAGAAAGATTAGATGCGTTGTGGGATAAACTCATGGAAAGCAATTCAACTAAGGCAGATGCGTTGAAAGTAAAACGTGATGCTGTGCGGGCCGAATCTGATTTCCCAGCTAAAACATAAAATTGTAGGACATCTACACAATGGCAGTTAGATCACCTTTATATTTTAGTGGGGGAAACTTAATTGAATTGTCTTCGGGCGAAATCAACGAGTGGTCACAGAAAGCTATTTACCAATATAGTTTAAGTCCTACTGCTGTTCTTACTGTTGTTTCCAGTAGTGGAGCAAATATTGATGCTATGGATGACACCAGATTGAAGGCAGGCGCAACTTCACAAAGTTCAAGTGCTTTTGTCGCAGAGTCTAGCACTGCTGAACCGAGCACTGTGACAGTTTCTTACGATAAAATCAATTTTGCCTATACTTCAACTGGTGACATCTCTAACACTTCTGATACAGGAACCACCTTTCCTGTATATTATGATAGTAGTGCCGGTGCTGTGCGGGCTATGAATTTGACAGATTTTTTAGACACTTTCATTTATCCGGCAGTGAACCTTATGGTTGCTGCATCTGAGTCTTCTGATACTGCTGGAACATATACGATAACTTCATCAGCGTCTGCGCCAAGTAACTACACTAAAGTCTCTTCTGATGACACCGCTGTTTTTACAGACACAAGAGCTGACACATCAGCATATTCGGCCGCGGGTATTCCTGAAACCCTTGACCAACCAACCACGATTACTAATTACTATCTTCATCGTAGAGATGGTTCTAATCTGACTCCATCCAGAACACCCGTTCTTATTGATGGTTCTAATAATATTCAACAGTTTTCCACGAGCACTCTTGCTGACCTACTAGGTAATTGGTTGAGATACACTGCGGCTCATGATACTAATGGTAACAAGATTACATATTCCGTTGGAACAAGTGGCAGTGGTAATGCCCGAGGAACCAATATGCTTGATACAAGACTTAATGGTTCTGGTAATTATCAAACATTGCAAGTTGGTAGTGACTATCGTGCACAAGAATTTCCAAACGGTTCCGCAGTCACAATCAATACTTATAAACTTTTCATAGATAAAACATAGGAGATAAACTATGGGTGAAGAAACTGCTGCCTATAATGAGAAGGGCGAACCAAAATATCCTTTTGTTGGTAGGATAGTTGAGGCTTATTACACAAATGCAGATCTGACTGAGATTGATATCATTCACAATTACGATATTCCTGATGATGGTGCACATGCAAATGGTGGTAAAGAAGGCACGACAGTATTCTCGGTTTCAGTTGATGAAAAGGACGAACGTTTTCTAGCATTGCTTCAAGAATTTTCTTATGAGTCACTTGATGAATGCACAAGAAACAGAAACGAAGCAACTCGTGATCAATTCAGACGAGCATTCCAAGATTATGCCCAAAGAAACAAAGTAGAAGTCGAAGGTGAATCTTTAGATCTCATATTTGATTATGACCCTGAAAATGAAGTTCATAAAAATATTCTCTCTAGATTAAAACTAAAAATGTTCGAACAGGAAATCGTTCAAAAAAGTAAAAAGAGAAAAGCAAAGACTGGTATTCGTGAGGCAGAAACATTGGAGCAAGCACTCAAAGCATATTCCCAATTTCTTTAATCTGAGAAATTATAAAAAACATGTCTGAGGTAAAGAGAGTATCATGGGAAGAAATAAAACTTATTTGGGAAACTCAGTTATGGCCAAACAAAACTGGAGGCATCAAACCATACAACAAATGGACATGGAGACATCCAAGTAGACACTTTGGTTTTGATTACAACATGGAAATTTCTCCTGTTTTCTTCGGTATTTTCAAAAACAACAAACTCGTGTCAGTTAACAGTTGTTATATGAGTAATGATTGGAAAGACTCAATATATTTTAGGTCTAGAGGTTTATGGACAGATCCAGAATATCGTAAACAAGGTCTTGCTTCTTTAATACTACTTGAAACTATAAAGTATGCAAAAGATAATCATGGAACTTGGATATGGACTGTGTCTAGAAAAACTTCATTAGTTGCATATGAAAGTGTAGGTTTTGAACAGTGGTCTGGTTGGAAAGAAGAGTTGGAATTTGGTCCAAATTGTATCGCGATTAAATACTTATAAATAAGTAATAAACGGAGTCAAACATATGGCAGTTCCATCAACAAAGGCCACTCTTAAATCATACTGTTTACGAGCTCTTGGTTTTGGTGTTATAGACATTAATGTGTCAGACGATCAGATTGATGATAGATTGGACGAGGCGCTACAATATTTTGCTGAATACCACTATGATGGTGTTGAGAGAATGTATCTCAAACATCAAATCACTTCAGCAGATATAACCAGAGCAACATCTGATACATCTACAACCGCAACTGATGTGGTGGATAGTTCTGTCACTGCAACTTGGAAAGAAGGTAATGGTTACATTCCTGTACCGACAGCTGTTCTTTCTGTCGTCAATGTATTTCCTATCACTGATAGCACAACGGCCAACATGTTTGACCTTAGATATCAGTTGAGGTTGAATGATTTATATGATTTTTCATCTACCTCCATTATGGAATATGAAATGACGTTGCAACATCTAGACTTCCTAGAACATGTGTTAGTTGGTGAGATTCCTATTCGTTTTAGTCAGCATCAACAAAGACTTTACCTTGATATGGACTGGAACAATGATGTTAAAGTTGATGAATATATCATTATTGAGTGTTATAGAAAGCTTGACCCAACATCATTTACAGATGTATATAATGACATGTATTTGAAAAGATATGCAACTGCTCTAATCAAAAGACAATGGGGTGCAAACCTATCAAAGTTTAATGGCGTTACAATGTTAGGAGGTGTCACGATGAATGGTGACACTATTTACTCACAAGCACAAGAGGAATTGCAAAGATTAGAAGAACAAATTCAACTTGCATTTGAGTTGCCCGTCAACTATATGATAGGATAAACCATGCCTGTTAATTCCATATTTCATACCAGTAATTCTCATGCGATTGCAACAGAGCAAAATCTCTATAGAGATTTGCTTGCAGAAGCCATTCAGATATTCGGCCATGATGTTCATTATCTAGACAGGACTATTGTAGCAGAAGATACTCTTTTGGGAGAAGATGTGCTTTCAAAATTTAGTTCTTCTGCTAAGATTGAAATGTATGTTGAGAATGCAGAGGGTGGTTATGAAGGTGAAAGAGAGTTGATGAATAGGTTTGGTTTACAAAACCTAAGTGATGTAACCTTTGTAGTAGCAAAACACAGATTTCAACAGTTAACAAAACAGATTACAATTGAGAGTGGCACAGACACTACAGGTGGTGCCATACTTCTAGAGTCTGGAACTATTGATATGTCCTCTGATGCAATTGTATTTGAAGGAGAAACCTTCTATATTCTTAATGAGACTGATGCAACAGATTCAGATAGACCTCTTGAGGGGGATTTAATTTTTCATCCAATTTTGAAGAAACTATTTTCTGTGAATTTTGTTGATCACGATGAACCTTTTAATCAATTAGATAACAATCCAGCTTATAGATTACGGTGTCGCACCTTTGATTATAGTTCCGAGATATTGGATACAGGTATTGATGCGATTGATGCAATTGAAGATGCACTTTCAACAGATGCACTTGTTTATCAATTCACTCTGGAACAATCAAGTGCTGTCAATGAACCTATTAGAATTCATGACACTGCAACAACTAGAGGATTGTTGTTAGATGAAACAGATAGTGACAATATCATAGGTGAAGACGATAGTAGCTCTGTTGGTGAAAGCATACTTCTTGAGACAGGCACCAATGATTATCTGTTACAAGAGGAATATATAATAGGTACAGGTGGAGCAAATACTGGTAGTCTTGATAATACTGCACAGAATGAATTGTTTGAAAGTTTGGATGATGATGTGTTAGATTTCACTGAAAGTAATCCATTTGGTGACGCAGGAGAGTAAAGAATGTTAGGCAGTCAGTTCTACCACGAAACAATAAGAAAGGTCGTTGTTGCATTCGGAACCTTGTTCAATGGTATTCAGTTGGTTCGTAAAGACAATGATGGAACTATTGTGCAATCCATGAAAGTTCCTTTGGCCTATGGTCCGAGACAAAAGTTTCTTGTTAGATTAAGAGAAGATCCTGATCTTACAAAACAGGTAGCGATTACACTTCCACGTATTGGGTTTGAGATTCAAAATCTAACTTATGATCCTAGTAGAAAATTAAATCGGGTACAAAAGTTTAAGAAGACTAAATCAGGAAATACTAGTAGACTTGATGTACAATTTATGCCAGTTCCATACAACTTGGATTTTGAGTTGTACATACTGTCAAAGAATTCTGATGATGCATTGCAAATCGTAGAACAGATTCTTCCTTACTTTCAACCTGACTATACTCTTACAATTAATGATATGGCCGATATGGGTATCAAGAGAGATGTGCCAATCATTCTGAATAGCATATCATATGAGGATGATTATGAAGGTGATTTTGAAACAAGACGAGCCATAATCTATACATTGTCTTTTACGACTAAGTTTTATCTTTATGGTCCAATTACTGATTCCGGTGTCATTAAGACTGCTATTGTGGATCAGTATGCTAATGTTAAGTCAGAAGCTCCAGCAAGAGAACAGAGATACACTGTTACTCCAGATCCAACTACTGCCGATGCTGATGATGATTTTGGATTTAATGAAACTACATCTTTCTTCCAAGATTCAAAAGTCAGAGATAATACCACAGGCGATGATAAGTTAACAGAATGAACAGTGAAATTGATAAAGCTTTAGGAGTGGTTGAAGATATTGAGATCAACCCTATTGTTGAAAAAAAAGTAAATCCAATACAAATATCTAATAATGATGCAGACATAGAAAATGATTATGCGTATCAAAGACAAAATTTTTACAACTTGGTTGAACGTGGATCTGATGCGATTGAAGGTATTCTTGAATTGGCTAGGGAAAGTGATGCTCCACGAGCGTATGAAGTCGCAGGTAATTTGATCAAACAAGTTGCAGAGGTGACAGAGAAACTTGGCGACCTTCAAGAGAAAATGAAACGTCTCAAAGAAGTTCCAAGTAATGCACCGAAAAATGTTACCAATGCTTTGTTTGTGGGAAGCACTGCTGAATTGCAGAAAATGTTAAAAGAAAAATAGGGTATGGCTGATCAAAACCAATATCTGGGTAATCCTAATCTCAAGAAAACAAATACTCCGGTAGAGTTCACAAAAGAGAACATTATCGAATACGGTAAGTGTGCAGAAGATCCACTTTACTTTATTAAGAACTATGTTCAAATCGTTTCTCTTGACCACGGACTAGTTCCATTTGAGATGTATGGTTTTCAAGAGGGTATGGTTTCAACCATGCACGATAATAGGTTTTCTATTTTTAAACTACCTAGACAGTCAGGCAAGTCAACTATTATCATCTCATATCTTTTGCATTATGCATTATTCAATCCAAATGTGAATATCGCTGTCCTTGCAAATAAGTCAATCACGGCAAGAGATATTCTTGGTAGATTACAACTTGCATATGAAAACCTTCCTAAATGGATGCAACAAGGTATTATTGCGTGGAACAAGGGTAATATTGAATTAGAGAACGGTAGTAAGATTATTGCTGCTGCCACCTCCTCAAGTGCTATTCGTGGTGGTTCTTATAACATTATTTTCCTTGATGAGTTTGCGTTTGTTCCTTCTAACGTTGCAGAACAATTCTTTGCATCTGTCTATCCTACCATTACCTCTGGTCAAAACACAAAGGTTATCATTGTTTCTACACCACACGGTATGAACATGTTTTATAAGATATGGGTAGATGCACAGGAAAGACGAAATGATTATATTGCAACAGAAGTTCATTGGAGTGAAGTTCCTGGCCGTGATGAAGAGTGGAAGAAAGAAACAATACGAAATACTTCAGAGTCACAGTTTAACGCTGAGTTTGAATGTGAATTCCTAGGCTCAATTGATACATTGATAAGTGCACACAGATTGAAAACTTTGGTATATAGAAATCCAATTCAATCAAATGCAGGGTTGGATATTTATGTTAGGCCAGAAAAAGACAATGTGTATATGATAACGGCCGATGTTTCTCGTGGAACCGCAAATGACTATTCTGCCTTTGTAGTCTTTGATGTGACTGAAATACCATATAAGGTGGTTGCGAAGTTTAGAGATAATGAAATCAAACCGCTTCTGTTTCCTACAAAAATACATGAAGTTGCGAAGGCATATAATCAGGCATACGTCATGGTAGAGGTGAATGACATAGGTGAGCAGGTCGCTAACGCTTTACAGTTTGATCTTGAGTATGACAACCTAGTTATGGCTTCGATGCGAGGACGGGCCGGACAGATACTTGGAGCGGGCTTCTCAGGCGGCAGAGCGCAATTGGGTGTAAGAACAACCAAGGCTGTCAAAAAGATTGGTTGTTCTAATCTTAAACAGTTGATAGAGGACAACAAACTAATAATAGAAGATTATGATGCTGTCAATGAACTGTCTACTTTTATAGTCAGAGGTTCATCCTATCAAGCAGACGATGGGTGTAATGATGATTTGGTTGCATGTATGTTTATGTTTGCATGGGCAACAGATCAGACTTATTTCAAAGAACTTACTGACAATGATATACGAAAGACAATGATAAAAGAGCAACAGGATATGTTAGAACAGGACATGGCTCCATTTGGTTTTATTGTCAACGGTATAGATGATCCCTTTGAAGATACTATAGATGAGTATGGAACCCGCTGGACACCAGTTGTTAGAGATTATAATACAAATTGGTAAAACACTAAATAAACTCAATTAGATCAGATTCTAATTTAATGAAACAATTTGCACAAACAATTTTTGAATTCTTTATCAATTGAATTGATTCTTCACGACTCTCTTCGTTCATACCTTTACGTTGAGTAAGTTTTCTAATTTTATTGTTGTGTGGGTAGAACTTTAAACAAACAGTTTCGCTTTCACCACAATGAACACAGGACTTGTCAGCAAGGTATTCGTTGAGCCACACTATGCGTTGTCTATAGTTACGTTTCGCAACTTTCTTTATAGTGTCTTTATACTTCTCATAGTGTGATGACATGTGCATATTTATAAGATTTGCAACATATAAAAACACGGTTTTAGAAAACCTATTTTTATAAATAATAACAAGAATAACAAAGAGTTTTTAGACTCTACAATTGTAAGGAGTACGAGAAATGGGTTTTTTAGTCTCTCCAGGCGTACATGTTAAAGAAATTGATCTTACTAATATCATACCCGCCGTACAAACAAATATTGGCGCAGTTGCTGGACCTTTTGAAAAGGGCCCGGTTGCAACGGTTGTTAATATTGGTTCTGAAGAAGAACTAAGAAGTATTTTTGGCGAACCTAATGGTGATAACTTTGAATATTGGTTCACTGCTGCAAACTTTTTGCAGTATTCCAATGCGCTTAAAGTTGTCCGGGCTGAGTCTGGTGTTCTAAATGCTGCATCTGAACTAGGTGTGTTGATTAGAGATACTGACCACTATTCGGGTTCTTATAGAGATGGTCAAGGAACTGTTGGTCCTTGGGCCGCAAGAACTGCTGGTGATTGGGGTAACTCTCTCGCGGTTTCCATTTGTGCAACTGCTACAGCATTTTCGCAGAACATTACAGGGGCGAACCAAGTTAACGGTGCGGCATCTAACGGTGCAACATCTGTTACTGTTGATGACGTTGATCTTGCAGACAACGTTATTAACGTTGGCGATATCGTTTCTTTCTTCACAGACAGTGGATTCGGTACTCCGGCTAGTGGTCATGCAGGTAGAGAATATGAGGTCACTGCTCGTGACACAGCAAACAACACAATCACAATTCGTGAACTAGACAATCCGAATGGAACTGGATTGGTTGCAGACCTTGCTGACAATTCCTTCATTCGTAGACGTTGGAAGTTCTACGACTTTTTTGATTCTGCACCTGGCACATCTGACTGGTCTACTAAAGAAGGACGCGGTACAGCTGATGAACTGCACGTTGTTGTTTATGATACAACAGGTAAGATTACTGGATTCAGTGAAAGTGTTGCTGGACAAAGAGGTGACTCGATTCTAGAAACATATTCAGCACTTTCCAAAAATCCTAAGGCCAGAACAGCTCAAGGTGGAACAAACTATTATCCTGATGTGATCTATACACAATCTGCAAATATCTATTGGATGGATCATCTTTCTTCTGGTACTAACTGGGGTAGTGACTTGGATGCAAGTAACAACATTATCCTCAACGGTACGGATTCTAGTAGTTCGGATGAAGGTGATGCTGTTCTTTTAGATGGTACAGATAGTTCTGGTTCAAATGCTGGAGATAACGTTATTCAGGACTCCGGTTCTGGTGCTGGTGCGTTCACTGCTGTTGACACACCGACATATGATGGGTTGACTGGTGGAACAGACGACTATTCTTTGACTGTTGGTGAGAAGAGAACAGCATATGACTTGTTCGCAGACACAGAAGCTCACGACATCAACTTTGTGCTTAGTGGTCCTGCTGTTACAGTTACTGGTTCATCGTTCGGCACATCTGGTGATGAGTTTGACACACATGGTACGATGATTACAGACCTTTGTGAACTTCGCAAGGACTGTGTTGGTTTCATCTCTCCTGCTCGTCAGGCGGTTGTTAACGTTCAGAGTTCAAACACGCAAACAGTAAATGTAAAAGATTCGTTTGATACATTGCCATCGTCTTCGTATGTTGTATACGACAGTGGTTATAAGCAGATGTATGATAAGTACAATGATGTGTTGCGTTTTGTTCCTTTGAATGGCGACATTGCTGGGGTATGTGCAAACACAGATAGAGTTGCTGATGCATGGTTCTCACCAGGCGGTTACAATCGTGGTAACATTCGTGGTGCGATTAAAGTTGCTTACAATCCAAAACAGTCTGAAAGAGATATTCTTTACAAGGCTAGAATCAACCCTGTTGTTGATTTTCCTGGTCAGGGTGTGGTTCTCTTTGGTGACAAGACTGCTCTAACAAAACCAAGTGCGTTTGATAGAATCAACGTTCGTCGTTTGTTCTTGGTTCTTGAAAAAGCAATCGCAACTGCTGCTAAGTTTACACTCTTTGAGTTCAACGATGAATTTACAAGAGCACAGTTCCGTAACTTGGTAGAGCCTTTCTTGCGAGATGTTCAGGGTCGTAGAGGTATCACTGATTTTGCGGTGATTTGCGATGCTACGAACAATACAGGTGAAGTGATTGACAGAAATGAATTCATTGCTGACATCTTCATCAAACCAGCAAGGTCTATTAACTTTATCACTCTTAACTTTGTTGCCGTTCGAACTGGTGTCGAATTCAACGAAGTTATCGGTAGATTCTAATAAGGAGCAACGAAAATGGTTGGAACATTAGACGAATTTAGGTCACAACTACTTGGTGGTGGCGCTAGAAATAACCAATATCGCGTTGAGATTAATAATCCTCCTGCTGGTGCTGTTGGTTTGGATACAAGAAATGCTGCGTTTTTGTGCACGGCTGCTCAGTTGCCAGGAATGACAATCGCTGAGGTTGAGGTTCCATTTAGAGGTCGTTCATTGTTTATCCCTGCTGATAGAACATTTGAGACATGGACTGCAACTTTCTTAAACGATACAAACTTTGCAATTAGAAACGCAATGGAACGGTGGAATAACAGTATGAATAATCTTGTCACGGGTCAAGGTTTGACCCTTCATGATGAATATACTGCTGACCTTAGAGTTTCGCAACTTGATAGAGATGATTCGGTGTTGAAAACATACACCTTTGTCAATGCGTTTCCTCTAGAGGTTAGTGCGATTGATTTAGCTGCCGGCACTTCAGACACGATTGAAACTTTTGATGTGACATTTAGATATCAACACTTTGTTACTGATGCCGTCATTGCAGATGCGCCGTCTGGTCCATTTTAGTGACTGACTATATATTTCTAACTACTAAATAGTAGTAGTAAGGAGATATAATGGCAGAACTATTTGGTTTTAGTATTACTCGAAAAGGGGCTCAGGACAGTGGAGATACTTTCACTGTCCCGACTCCTGACGACGGTAGCATCGAAGTCGCTGGTGGCGGTTTTTTCTCTTCTGTTCTTGATACGGATGGACGAGAAAGAACCGAGCTAGATTTAATTCGACGTTATAGAGATATTGCACAACAACCAGAATGTGACAGTGCAGTCGAAGATATTGTTAATGAATCAATAACCTCAGATGAATTTTCTCAGTCTGTTATGGTTACTCTTGACAGACTTCCCTACCCAGAAAAAATTAAAAGACTTATTCGCAAAGAATTTGATAGTGTCCTTTCTCTTTTAGAATTTGAACAAAAAGGTCATGATATCTTTAGACGTTGGTATGTTGATGGAAGAATTTTTTTCCATAAAGTTATTGACCCTAAAAATCCTAAAAAAGGCGTAACTTCATTACGATATATTGATGCAACTAAGATTAGAAAAGTAAGAGAAGTAAAGAAAGAGAAAGATCAAGCCACTGGTGTAGATAAGATTAAGAAGATTGAAGAGTATTACATCTATAATGAAAAAGGATTGCATTCTGCCGGATATGGTGGAGCTCAACAGGGAATTAGAATTGCTGATGACGCAATAACATATTGTCCTTCTGGTGTAATTGATCAAAACAGTGGTAAGGTTTTATCTTACTTACACAAAGCAATCAAACCTGTCAACCAATTGAGGATGATTGAAGATGCGTTGGTTATCTATCGTATTTCTAGGGCTCCTGAGCGTCGTATATTCTATATTGATGTTGGTAATCTTCCTAAGATAAAAGCAGAGCAATACCTCAAAGATGTGATGAATCGTTATCGCAACAAGTTGGTCTATGATGCATCAACTGGTGAGATACGAGATGATAGAAATCATATGAGCATGTTGGAAGACTTCTGGCTTCCACGAAGAGAAGGTGGTCGAGGCACAGAAATCACAACATTGCCGGGTGGTTCTAATCTTGGTGAGATTGATGATATTCAATATTTCCAGAAAAAACTTTATCGGTCATTAAATGTTCCTATTTCCAGACTTGAATCAGAATCAAGTTTTAGTCTTGGCAGAAGCACAGACATTACAAGAGATGAACTTAAGTTTACCAAGTTTATTCAGAAGTTGAGAAAGAAGTTTGTTCATCTCTTTACGGACGTTTTGAAAACTCAGTTGTTGTTAAAGGGTGTTATTTCCTTAGAAGACTGGGATATAATGAAAGAACATATTCAATATGATTTTCTCAAAGATGGTCATTTTGCAGAACTGAAAGAAGCAGAGTTGTTGAATGACCGTATTAGCACACTACAAAATATAGAATCATATATTGGAACATTCTTCAGTAAAGAATATGTTTTGAAACATGTGTTGCGTATGAATGATGCAGAGATAGCTGAAATGCGTGACCAAATTGCATCTGAGGCAGAAAAAGATCCAATGGATGGTGGTGTGCCGAATGATGGTGGTGATGGTATCCAAAGATATCCAACAGATCCAGGTGGCATGGCAGTTGATCCAGAAATGGATGCTGGAGATAGAGCAGCACTTGCCTATGGTATGGATCCAAATGCAGACGAAGGAGAGCAACAGTGACGAGTAGAGAATTCGTAGATATGATAGCAAGTGGTAATAATGTGGAAGCAGAGGATGCATTTAAACATGCAATCTCTCATAAAGTGAGTGATGCTCTGGAAGACAGAAGAAGAGAATTGGCTGCATCTTTTGTAAATACCAAGAGTGTGGAAACTGAGGAAGAGTAGTGGCGGAATTTCAGTTAGTAGTTAATGGAATATTAGAGACTTATACTAAATATGAAGACATTCCAGATACTTTCGAAAATGTAATTAAATTTTTACCGGATCTTCCAGAACCAGAAGGTGAGGATGGAAATCATACAGATGAACAACATGCAGAGATGGCAAGATGGAACGGTAGACTACAAGCACTAATGGAAAAAGAACGTGCCCGCAGCAACTAGAATTGGAGATGCAGATGTACCACACTGTTCTGGAATGGTCAGAGCAGAAGGTTCGGCAAATGTATTTGTGAATGATATCAAGTGGAGTTGTCAAGGAGATGTTAATACAGTTCACTTACTACCGGGCGATGAATTTTGTCCATCACATGCAGCACCCATAACAACTGGTTCTACTACTGTATTTGTAAATGGTGATGGTGCTGGTAGAATAGGTGATGCGATAACAAATTGTACTTCTGTTGCTGCTGGAAGTGATAATGTTTTTGCAGGACCGTAAAATGAAACAAAAATTTGAAAACATGTATACATCTGTCGTTGAAAAGGACGAGCATAAAATGTCTAAGGAGTATAAAAGACTTTCTCCAAAGATGAAAGATGCTGTTGATTCTATTTTCAAGGTCATGGATGCTAAACCTTCAGATTTCCTAAATAGCTTTGAAAAAGTAATAAAAGATGCATCAAAAAAATATAAAGTGCCAGAAAAACAAATTATGGCATACTTTGAAAAAGAAATGCTTTCGATTTAAGGAGTTAGAGGATGGCTGTTGCAACTAGAACATTAAAAGATACAGTGGTTAATGCCTCCGGTGCCGGCGGTAAAGTTACCATTTTGGTTAATTGGGATGATGAAGCTTCTTCAAACAATAATATCTTAGATGCTTCTGGTCTTGATGGTCATGCGAATGGTGCAAAATTGGATATCACTCGTATCTGGTGGGCAATCAACTCGGGGCCCACAGATGACGACAAGAACTGGGCGTTCATTGAATTTAAAGGCGCATCATCTGATACTCTCGCAATCAATCTTGCTGGAACTGGACACTATGATGGGACGGCGGGGCCTATTACTAATAACGCAACAAACACAACTGCAACCTCTGGTGACTTGGAGTTGAGTTTGCGTAACTCTTCTGGTTCAATGATTATTGAACTTCGTAAAGACGAGAACTTTACATCATAGGGGATATGAGATGCAAGTTGTAAAATTATTTTCAGAAGCCGTAGAAGAAGTACAGTATATCTGTGAAGAAAAAGAAAGCGGCGATAAGAATTACAAGATTCGTGGTGTCTTCATGCAAGCAGACATCAAAAACAGAAATGGCCGTGTATATCCAATGGAAGTGCTAGAAAAGGAAGTACAACGGTATAATAAAAAATTCATCAATGAAAATCGAGCATATGGTGAACTGGGACATCCTGATGGCCCAACAGTCAACCTTGAGCGTGTCTCCCATATGGTTACAGAGTTGTATCCAGATGGTAAGAATTTTATTGGTGAGGCAAAGATTTTGAAAACCCCTATGGGAGAAATAGTTAAGAACCTTATGGATGAAGGTGCAAAACTGGGAGTTTCCTCTAGAGGCATGGGAAGTTTAGACCAAAGAAATGGTGCTAACTATGTGAGAGATGATTTCTATTTAGCGACTGCGGCGGATATCGTTGCAGACCCGTCTGCTCCAAACGCTTTCGTAGAAGGTGTTATGGAGGGTAAAGAATGGGTATGGAATCACGGTGCTTTGGTTGAAGCGCATTTAGCTAAATTGAAAAAGGAATTTGATGTCAAAGAACATAAAAGGCAAACGAACAAAGAAGCATTAGAGTTTGCTAAATTCCTCAAAATGTTATAACTTATAAATAATATAAACAAAAAATAAGGAGAAATCCATGTCTGAACTAGATACAACAATTGAGGAGCTTGAAGCTGAAGTTCTAGCGGAACTTGAAGAAGCTGCACATGATGCTCCTATGAAAGGCGCCGCTCCCGCTGAAAAGACTGAAAAAGTGAAAGGTAAAACACCAGGCGGTGAAGTTCAAGATGGCGGAGAGCCAGTCGTTGAACCGGACGCAAAAAAATCCCCAACTGATGTCACTGATAAAAGTGCGAAAGAAGTTAGTGGAGACGAACAACAGGATGATGAAGGTAAACCTGAACCCATGAAGCACTTGAAAAAAGTCAAAGAAGATGCTCATGAAGAGGAAGAAGAAATGGAAGAAATGAGCAAGAAAGATCTTATGGCTGCCATGCATAAAAAAATGGAAGGTATGCATAAGAAAGATCTTATGGCTGCATATGGTTCCATGAATATGGGTTACCATGAGGAAACAGATGACAACATTGAAGAAAGAATTTCTGATATTAACGTCAAAGAAGATGTTTCTGCTTTGATTTCTGGAGAGGACCTCTCTGAAGAGTTCAAGATTAATGCT
>VTLG01016391.1_pt1 | contig 33052 bp, 44 predicted proteins | sample 4694571 | NCBI WGS metagenome assembly VTLG01 (sample SAMN12604809, study PRJNA352737) | marine metagenome | biome: ENVO:00000447; feature: ENVO:00000209|ENVO:00000569|ENVO:01000036; material: ENVO:00002151; isolation source: viral sequences binned using virsorter ...
CAAGAGATATTGTCAAACAATGGTTAAAAGATATGGTGGGAAAAGATTATCGTGATCCTAAAGATGCAAAAAATGTTAAAGATGTAGCAAAACAACTTGGTATTAAAGAAGAAGTTGAACTTGATGAAGCAAAACAACCAAAAATTACTGGCACGTTTGTATTTAATCCAGACTTTGACGAAAAAGGTGGAAAGTCATCAACAAAAACAGTGCAAAGGTATGGGCTTAAAGTTAATAGTGTAGATGAAGATGATGGAGACAAAGTAGTTGAAGTTACTGGTACAATGGATCAGATGGTTAAAATGGTTGCTGGAGAGGGTGTTGGTGAAGAAGATACACCAGCAGAAAATCCAGAGATGGAAATATCAGGTGATATGTTTAGTGATGCTGAAAAGAAAAAGTTAAATATGCGTAAATATGATGTTACCCAAAGAAAGAAATCCGCTGGTATAAAACGAATGGGAAATATACAGAAGGAAATATTGAGTGGTTCTAAAAATGATTTACAAAAAATGGTACTTGATGTTATTCCTTTATCAAAAGCAAAGAAACAGCATAGGGAATTATTTGCCCTGTATGTTAATGAAGAAGTTGAACTTGATGAAAAAGCAAAGTATGATATTTACCATAAGGACTTTTCATCTGCTATGCAACACGCATACAAAGCTGCAAAGAAAATGTATGGTATCACAGTTGACCCCAAAGAGATTGATGACAAGGTTGCAACTGGGCCTCGTAAACCATCTACTGGTAAGACAAACACATATCGCCTAAAAGGTGACAAAGGTGCAATCCAAGTTCAAGTATACAATACAGGAAAGAAATACGAGTTGAATATGTACAAAGAAGAAGTTGACCTTGATGAAATGAAATCTGGAAACTATGCTCTTGCAGTTAAGGGAAAGTTTGTTGCTGTAGGGTCAAAGGCAGATATGATGAAAATGAAAAAACAAAAAGGTGGTGAAATTTATATGTCGCCGGGAGCAAAAGTTGGTGACAAAGCAGAAGAAGTTGAACTTGATGAAAGATTTAAATTAGTATCTGCAAGGGGTAAAGATATTGCAAAGAAGATGAAGAAAAATAGGACTATGGCACCTCATGCTAAAGAAGTTGCAAAGATGCAGACTGTTACCCCCGATAAGTTGGATAGGATGCTTCCCGATTATGTTTCTGGTGGAGATATTCGGGCAATGTTTAAAGAAGAACTTGATGAAGCAAAACAAGTTCTCGCTCACGGTGGTAAAGGTAAATATAAAGTAGTCAATGATGGAAGTGGTAGTATTGATGTTATGTTTAAAGGTAAGTCAGTTGGTAGGGGTGACTATGACCGTGGTGCTGGATCATTTTTCATGAGTATCAAAGGTGAGAAGGGCCAGAAATCTTTCAAAGATGTACAGGCAATAGCAGATTATTTCGCAAAGAACAAGATTACAGAAGCACATGAAATGGGTACAGATGAATATCGTAAGTATCTTGAAGACTTAACACCACATAGTACTGAAAGTGCTCGTTCAGATGCCATGAGGGCTATGCGTAGAGACAAGTCTATGATTCGTGGTAAGGATTCTGCTGATGTAGATGATGTTGCAACCAAGGATGACCGTAAGGCTGCAAGTAAAAATATTCTACAACAGTTGAAAAAGACCCTTGACACGAAGGGTAAAACTGATATAGAATTCCTTGATAAAAAGAAAAAGAAAGTGCCGTATGATATTGCAGTAAAAGCAGTTAAAAAGTATATGGGTTTTAGGAGTTCTACAGATAAACTAAAATTTCAACAGGCACTTGCAAAATCATATAAGTCTATGTTACAGGCGGTTAAAGAAGATTATGTTGTTCCGAAGACTCATTCGGAATCAATTCTAGATAGGATTGACACAAAACTAAGGGAGAGAAAAAATGGGTAAAAAATACCTTGATACAAAAGGAGGTAGTCTTGAGTCATCCATTCTAGGAGTATGGGAAGAGGCTGCTGAAGTTAAAGAGGGTGGAATGAAAAGAGGCAAAGACCTCAAGACATTCAAAAAGAAACCTAAGAAAGAAGAAGTCAAAGAAGCATCTGGTGACAAAGAAGCATATCAGAAGTTCTTTAATAAGGCTTTGAAGAAGTTCAAAGTAGGTTCCCCTGCTGAATTGAAGGGTGACCAGAAAAAGAAGTTCTACGACTATATTGATGCCAATTGGGAAGGTGACAATGAAAAAGCCGAACAGGTTAGAGAGTTCAAAGTTCAATCTATGAAAGATGCTCTCATGAAAGTTTGGGAGATTGATGAAGGGAAACTTCCCCCTGCTTTGCAAAAGGCAATTGATAAAAAGAAAAAAGATAAGGGCGAAGAAGAGGAAGAGCCAGTAAAGAAAAAGAATGAAAAAAGCGATACTGGTAAACCAATGGCTAAGATAGATATGAAACCGAAAGATTCTAAGGAATAGAATGAAACGTATAGTTCAGTTGCTGGAAGCATCGAAAGATGACTTGCCCATAATCTATTGCGATTTAGACCAAGTGCTTGTCAACTTTATGAAGGGTGCTGATGCTGCTGTTGGCGGCGATGGTTTTGTTGCTGATAAAGATAAAGAAGGTAAGTGGGATAAAATTAATCAAACCAAAGGATTTTGGGCAAACCTTGAATGGATGCCTGGAGCTAAAAGGTTGTATGATTTTATTGCACGATATGATACTAAAGTACTTTCTGCATATTCTGGGCGTGACCCAAACTCTAAGAATGGGAAACTAAAGTGGCTTGCGAAACATACTAAATTTAAAAAACCAAACATTAATTTAGTATTACGGTCACAGAAACAGAAATATGCAACTACAGGCGAGAAAGCAAACGTACTGATTGATGATTATATAAAGAACATCAAAGAATGGGAATCAAAGGGTGGTATAGGAATACATCACACCAGCGTACCCAAAACTATTGGTGAATTAAAGAAATTGGGTTATAAATAGTTATAAATAATAAGAACAAAATATTCTTGCAAGAATAAGGAGAAAGAAAATGGCATTATGGGGAGCTACAGATGCTGATGAGGCAGCACCGAAATGGCTGACTACAGCGCAAAAGAAAGAAGTATCAGCAACTACCAGAGGCTGGGAAGTCGAAGCGGGTTCTGCAATGACAGGAAACGACAACACTTCTGCACAACGAGAAGTTCTGGTTGCAATCGGTGGACTTGCTACATCACTTGGTCAGGCCACTGTTGCTAGTGTCGATTGGAATACAACTACAGCAGATAAGTCCGATGGATTTACGTTGAGTGTTACAGTTCGATACAACGAAGCAGTTACAGTAAGTACATCTGGTGGAACACCGACACTTGCAGTTACGAATAGTAATGCTGGTTCGGGTTCGGGTCGTGGCCCACACTCACTGTCGTATGCTTCTGGTTCTGGTTCAAATGAACTTGTATTTACACTTGCGATTGCTGCTGCTAACGCTGCTACAAACGCAGATGATGTATTGTCTGTTGGTGCTCAAAATATTGCACTAAATAGTGGTACGATGGTAGATACTATTGGTGGTGGAAATGCTGAAGTTGCAATTTCTGCTGCACAAGGTACTGCATGTGGAACGGTTACTGTTACCGCATAAATAATTTAAAACATGCTTAATTATAAGGAGTGACTTGAAATGGCATTAAGTAAAGACGATATTGTAGAACGACAAAAAGTACTGGTAGAGGATGCACAAAAAGTGCAGGCTCGTATTGGTGAGATGGAAAAGGAATTGGCAAACGCCAAGAACTTACTACAGGCACTAAATGGTGCTTTACAACAATGTGCTGAATTTGCACAAAAGTTTGACGATGAAGATGGTGATGTCGGAAATGGTGGTGACACCGATTAACGACAGTAGAATTCCCCACGTTTGGGGTTAACATTTAGGAGAAACTAAAAATGGCTGATAAGAAAATTACAGCACTTACAGACCTTTCAACAGGTATCGCCGGTGCAGATTTGCTGCATGTGATTGATGACCCAACGGGTACACCAATCAACAAAAAGGTTTCGGTTACGAACTTTGTTAATAACCTTCCTTCCTTCATTGGGTTCTCTAACTCTTATGAAGATATCTCTGATGCTACACAGACTGCTGTTTCTATTACGAAAGCAGTTACGCTGTTGCAAACATCAGGTTCCGTTGCGACTACTCTTGCAAACGGTACTGTAATTGGACAGTTAAAGATTATCGTTAACGATACTGATGGTGGTGCGTCTGAATTGACACCCGCCTCTACACTAGGTTACACTAACATCGACTTTACAGACGATGGTGACAGTGTTACTCTTATGTGGACAGGTACAGCTTGGGCAGTTGTTGCTGCCGTTAAGGTTGCTACCAATTGGGGTATCGTAGAGATTTCTGACGACTAGTAGGAGTTAGGGGGGATTAATTTCCCCCCGATTCCCTAATGGAGAATATACATGCCTCGTAACGATGGAGTAAGATATGGAGCGGGTGGACAGGTTTTACAAGAAATTGTAGAAGCACCTAAAGGTAATGGTAAAACCCTTGCTCAAAAACAAAATAAAAAGGTAGAAATATTAGAAGAAAGGATTATTGATACTATCCCTTCTGATGTTGAACCAGAGGAAGAAAAAAATGAAGACGTTTAAAAAACATATTAACGAAAATGTAAATACGTCAGACACCGATATTGCAGTTGATAAAAACGATAATATGAGTGAATTCTCAAATCCCGATGTTTTGCGAAAACTTAATGCTTGGGTTGGTTCTATTGCTGGTAGCTATGTTTTGCCAGAAGAAGCAGTTCATAATTTAAGGAAATCATTAATGAAAATTGGCCTAACCTTTGGTGAGGCTGTTATGGAAGGAAATAGTGGTTCCGTTGAATTGCCTCTTACTCTTTACGGTGGACGGTTTGGTAAAGATGTAGATACGCCACATGATGAATTTGTACAAGATGATGGGATTTCACACCAAAAAGAAGGTGGTCTTGCGTTAGTACTTAATTATAGCATCAATGAGGATAATTCGTTTAAGGTTACTGCTTCTATTAAATAGATGTATGAAAAAATAACGAGTGATAATTTCATAATGTTTGCTATCAGGCATTATGATAATCCTCAATGCGAAAGTGAAAAGGAGTTTTATGATGATATGAAACGCTTTAAGTATATCAAACGCTTGTTTCGTAAGTACAAGGAAGCAAATATACTTAAAGAACGGTTGTTGATTAATCATATCATAATATTACGCAATTTGTTTGGTTCAGAGGCTTGTGTGACTTTACTTCTCTTTAAGATACAAAGAGAATATTGGAGTTCGCTCAAGTCTTTTTTAATATTCCTAAATATGATTAGGGATGATGAGTTAACAAACATACAACATGATACTTTTGTGTTGGATAGATTAAAGGAACTGTAATGGGTAGAGCGATAGACTTATTTGTAACCTATAGATTTATCAAACTATTGGTAACGCCTTTTGAAAAAACGGAAGCGTTTAAATTAGGTATTATTGATAAAGATGGTAAACGTGCTCTTGTGCCAGGCACAAACAGACCCACTACTCTTAATACTATTGACGAAAAAAACGCATATACAATTCTTCACAAACTCGTATTTAACATCAAGAAAATTTTTGGAAAGGTGCCTGGCTTAAGAACTAAGTTAGGAACTTATGCTGCAGCCCTATTCCTACTCAAAGATACATTTAAGGAACATGTCGATGACCCCGATGTATTTGAAAAAGAATTCATGAAGTATCTTAAAGAAGAGGGATATGAATTAGATGACACGATAACTGAAACTGTTATTGGTTTTGGAGAAGTTCTTCCCAAAGGAGATTATGTTCTAGTTAACGACATTCTTAATAAAGAAGAAGAGGAATTAACTGCTAAAAAAGGCGACAAAGTAATTGCTTTTGAAGATGTACCACCCATAGATACTATACTTGGTGTAGAAATTTTTTCTGTAGTTCATGAAAAAACAAAAGAAGTAATTTACGTTAGCTTAGAGGATATAAAAGATGGCTGATTACAAAGAAGTTAGTCCTTATACTGGACAGGAAATAGATGAAGATGCACCTGCTAATTCAGTAGCAGCCGGTGGTGTTTCTATGCCGCCTGATGCAGTTCATGATAAAAAGAAAAAGCTACGAACCCGTGAGGGAAAGGTAATTGATGGTAGGACAAAATCATATAGAGAACACCGCAAAAAACTAGAGGCTGCACGGTTGCGTAGATTAGAAAGTAAGAAGAAAAGTACCTATGTAGAAAGTGTAGTTTCTAAAATGGAAGAGTTCTCTACAGATGAAAAGATTTAAGAATACTGTCAGTGCGCCTAAAAAATCACAACGATCTGATGACCTTCAAGTATTGCGAGAAGCAGGGTTATTGGAAGAAGATGATGTAGCGTTATCTGAACCTAAAAAAGATGATTTGGATATTCTTAGAGCAGCAGGACTGTTAGAGGAAAAACCATCACCACCTTTACCTGCCCCCACAATAAAAGAAAACAAATCTGACGATATTACCAAAAAGCAACTCAATGATATTGAGAAATATGCTGATAGAATATTTCGTGCAGTAGGTATAGATGTAGAATTTACTCGGCATTTTCTTGACCGTGTAAATGATTCACGCAACAAAAAACAAATCACTCCCGCTGAACTCGTTAGACTGTTCAAACAATCCTATAAAAAATACGGCAAGAAGATTTCTAAACTTGGTGCAGAAGCCCAAGCAGTAATCAATGATATGCGTACAGATATCAACATGCCATTTGTACTGGAACCCAAAGGAAATGAATTAGAACTTATTGCTAAGACTGTAATGAGAAAGAAGGATTTTAAAACATCAAATCCTAAGTTGTCATTTGAGTCTTATACTAAGGGCGATACTGTTACCACTGATGATGCTTTGGTTCTTAAAGAAGAAAGCTTGGATGATTTTAAACATCCCAAGATAGAAGATAGACCAGTAGAACATGTTGAGGGAGATTGGAAGAATTTAGCAGTACCCTCGCCTTCTCCTAATAGTAGTGAAGACACATTAAAAGAACTTCTACTATCACAAAAATTAGGGGTAAGTAGAACAAAGGAGCAAGAGAAGAGTGTTCTTAATCATGACAGCAGTGCTGCTTATGCTGTTAAACAGTATATGGATGCTAATAAATTATCATATGATAAAAAGGAATTTGATAAGGTTATAGAGGCTGGTCGAGGAGTTGGACGTTTTTATAAGAATAAGTTTCAACGCCCCCGCCCATGGGAACTAGCAGAAAAGTTGAATATTAATATTCATCATATGGAGTTTCCTTCTGACAGTATGGATTCTCCAGCATATCCTAGTAATCATAGTTTACAGTCAAGGTTGGTTGCAGAGTATTATGCTCAAATGTATCCTCAACATAGGACACAATTAATTAAAGCCGCAGAAGAAAGTGGTGTTGGTAGAGTTAGAGCGGGGTGGCATTATAATTCAGACCATAAAGCAGGGGTTACTCTTGCTGAACAATTGGTCAAGATGATTAATATCAAAACCAAATCGACTGAAGAATTTACAAATATTCTTGAAAATTACCAAGAGGTTTTGGAAGACGCAAAAGAAAAAGAATTTAATTATAAGTTGGAAAGTACTTTAAAGATTTTGGAACAACAGGAAGTAAGTAAAACAGCTTCCTTTATTACAGAAGGTGCTCCTCCCAAAGAACCAGAAAAATCAACTGAAGAAAAATTACAAGAACAAATCGAATCACTATCTAATCTAAAACGTGATTTACCGAATATGATGGCAACTACCGCTGGTGGTGGTTCTATCTATTTGTATGATCTAGATGATGTAGATGAATCTACTAGACAGGATGGTTATTTTTTAGCTTATCGTGCATCAGATGGAAAATATATTGGTCAAGAACATGGTATAACAAATGAACAGATACAAGATGTTGTTGGCAGTATGGTTACATCGAATACCGAAACAGGTATTACAGTAGCATATCAAGATGGTGACGGTACATTAGATTTTACAATCGGAACTCTCAATCAAGATACTACTGGAACTGCTGCAACTGCTACTTTAGCAACAACAGTTACAGTTACAGATAGTACCGCAAATACAAACTTCCCTGTAGTCTTCCATAATGAATCTAATGCATTGTTAGATGATACTGGTGCGTTGCGATACAATCCAAGTACAGGTGAACTACTTGTTCCTAAACTTACTGTAGCGGGTACAACAACAACGGTTGATACTGTTACTATGGAAGCATCTAATGCGATTATATTTGAAGGCGCAACTGCTGATGCTCATGAAACAACTTTAACTATTACAGACCCAACTACTGATCGTACTATTACATTACCGAATGCTACTGGTACAGTTGCATTAACTTCTAGTGATATTACAGGAAATGCAGCTACTGCAACAGCACTTGCAACGGCCAGAACTATTAATGGTACATCATTTGACGGTACTGCTAATATAACTGTAACTGCTGCAGCTGGTACGTTGACAGGAAGTACACTTGCATCTGGTGTTACCGCTTCAAGTCTAACATCCGTAGGTACATTAACAACTCTTACTGTAGATGATATCACTATTAATGGGTCTACCATCTCTGATGCTGCTGACTTAACTGTTGATGTTGGTGGAGATATCATACTTGATGCTGATGGGGGTGATATCATCTTTAAAGATGGTGGAACTACTATTGGTACGTTTGCCAACAACTCAAATAATCTTCGCATAGTTTCTAACGTATCTGACGCTGATATTATATTAAGAGGTGTTGATGGCGGTGCAGCAATTGATGCTGTAACAGTTGATATGTCAGATGCTGGCACTGCTATTTTTAATCACGATGTTAATGCAACATCTGCTGGTTCAAAGTTTATTTTTGGTCACAGTTCTTACCTTAATACTGGAACTAACGACTATCCTCAAATTCACTATAGCGACAAAGGCAACACGCTTCTTCTAGCAGAGTGGAGTGCTACAAACGCATCAGAGCCGACTTTGCGTTTTTTGAAATCTGCTTCATCAACTATAGGAACAAACACGCTTGTCGCTGATGACGAAAATCTAGGTGCTATATCATTTAACGCCGCTGACGGCACAGATTTATTCAGCGTTGCTGCATCAATTAAAGCATATGTAGACGGCACGCCTGGAGCGGGTGATATGCCTGGCCGCTTGGAGTTTGCGACCACTGCCGATGGCGCAGACTCACCAACCACCCGAATGACAATTGATAGCAATGGCCATGTCGGAATTGGAATGGCAGCAGATTCAACGTATGCATTGAAAGTTACAAATCCTGGCGGCAATACCTATCAACAAATTTATGGCCCAACTGGTTATATAGCAGAACTTCAAATACAAAGTCAAAATGCTAGTGGCGCATTGTTTGCCAAAATAGATAATAATGGTGTTGGTTATTTTGGGACAAATATAGATACAGATGTATTATTCTATTCTAATAATAATGAACGAATGAGACTTAAAAATGATGGCAAATTTGGCATCGGCACAAATTCGCCAGAAGGTCAAGCTCATATTCATTTAGGTGCCAGTAGCGGTGATGTGCTTAGGTTGAGTACGACTACTTCTGGTTCTGGTGCTAGTGATGGTATTAAATTCCATATGCAAAGCGATCATGGTATTGCTTATATGAATATGGAGGAAGGCCACCACGCATGGTATACTCATAATGGAACTTCAGTTGGCGAGAGAATGAGACTTAGTGGTGCAGGCCTGTTTGGCATAGGTACAACTTCGCCAGAAGCACTATTAAATGTCTTTACTGGTTCTGCTGGCACATGGACTGCGCCTGCTAATTTTAATGATGTTGTAATAGAAAGTAATACAAATGCCGGCTTGGTAGTAGCGGTTCCTGATGCTGATGAAGGTGTAATTGGTATTAGTAGTCCTAGTCATAATGGTGCAATTGGTTATGGAATGCTCTATGATTATGATGTAGGTGTTGGACGATTATTTACAAGTAAAGTTGGCGCTTCAACTAGAATTGAAGCAGACAATCAGGTTACACAAATTACTGTGGCTGGTGCGGCGGGCTCTCAAACTGCCACGTTCGCTGGTGATGTTATACTTGGTCATGATGGTGCAATATTAAAGTTTGGCGCTGATAGTGATGTTTATCTAGAACACGTTCACGATGTAGGTTTAAGGATGCCTGATGGTGATAAGTTAAGCTTTGGTACTAGTGATGATTTGGTAATTTATCACGATGGAAATAATTCAGCATTGACTCATAGTGGAACTGGTGACTTCTATGTGCAAGCCGATAACTTCTATTTCAGAACTTCCTCAACAAGTGAAAATGCTATTACCACTACGTTGAATGGTGCTGTTACTCTTTATCATAATGCTATTGCGAAACTTACAACAACTGCCGCTGGTATAACAGTCTCACGAGATGATACCGGCACAGGTGCTCAGGTATTAATCACCCAAGCTGGCACAGGTGATCCCAATATTCAGTTTTCTACGGCTGCAACCAGTTACATGGTCGGTCTTGATAATAGCGATGGTGATTCGTTCAAAATTGATTACGGAACAACTGGCACTGGCGCTCAAACTGGATTTTCGCTAAGCACCAGCGGTGTTTCTTCATTTCACGACAAGACTGTAACCCGTCTTAATCTTAAAGATTACGGTGAAGTCACTAGCGCCCTTGGTAGTGCTGGGGGTGCTCGCACAATTAATCTTGAAGATGGAAATTCTTTCAGTGCTACTGTAGCGACTTCTACTGTAACATGGACATTTAGTAATCCTACAGCAAGTGATGAATTGTGTGGATTTACATTAGTACTAGTTAATGGTGGCTCACAAACAGTGAACTGGCCCGCCTCTGTCGATTGGGCCGGTGGAACTGCTCCAACCCTTACTACTAGTGGTACAGATATTCTTGTTTTTTCTACAATTGATGGTGGAACAATATGGCATGGGATGGTAGCTAGTGCAGATACTAAATAAAGGAATAATTAATGCCTAATGTAAGAAGATCAATGATGGCTGCCGCTGGTAGTGGTGCCAGTGGCCCAGACGCTGTAAATTTTAATGGTAGTACATGGCTGTCAAGGGGGGCTGATATGACGGGTCTTTCTAGTAGCGATTATTGGACTTTTAGTTTCTGGTATAAATTCGATTCCACAACTGATTCAAAGGTATATGAGAACAGAAGTGAAACTGTTAAGTTCGCTAATACCTATTTATGGCAAATTGAAGCTGACGATACGATAAATGACGGATATGAAGGTTTAGATACAGACTTAACTAAGTGGCATCATACTTGTGGCATGGTAAATAGTGCTTCTGCCGAAAACACTAATTATTATCGGGATGATGCACTAATCTCACCACTGTATCAGCTTGGCACCCGTGATGGAACTAATATAAGTGTCAGTTCGATAGATCATTTCTTTTTTACTCAAGGTGGCCCGTCAAGAGGGGCTTATTTTCAAGGTTCGATATATGAATTTTGGATGGATTGGGGGCAAAACATTGACCTGACTAACACAACTACTCGCCGTAAGTTTATTAACGCTGATCTTACTCCTGTAGACCTTGGTTCTGATGGGTCTACGCCAACAGGGACAGCACCTACAGTATATTTTACTGGAGGCCCCTCTGATTTTGCTACAAATTTGGGTACTGGCGGGGCCTTTTCTGTAGGTGCTGGGTCGCTTGTAGCTGCTGTTGGGCCCACTGTAGCAAATCAATCGTAAAGGATAGAATATAATGTATGCTCATATAACAGATGGTAATATAGACTACAAAGGTAAATTACCTAAAAACTGGAAAAATATATCTGGGCTTAATTTATCGGAAGGGGATAACACCTTTCTTAAAACTATTGGGTGGTTACCACTAACAGAAACAAAAGTTACCCCAGCCTATAATGAAGTACTAGATTCTGACCAAGTTGTTATTAATGCAGACAATGTGCAAATAACTCAACGAGTTAGAAGTATGACCTCTGATGAACGAGCAGCTCGTGATGCTAGGGATATGGGGTACTTACGAGAAACCCGCAATGCAAAATTAGCAGAGACAGATTTTTATGCTTTAGGTGATGTTACTATGTCATCTGATATGGCTTCGTATAGGCAAGCCTTGCGTGATCTTCCAGCTACTGCTGACATGACTAAATGGAATACTGCTGATTGGGTATGGCCAACCAAACCTAGTTAATTCAATATAGGAAATAGGATATGTTAAAAATATATATATTAATAGTTGTTATGGGTCTTGTTGGTGGTGTTGTGTATGGTGGATACTATTATTACAAAGACACACAAGAACGCATTGGTATTCTTACAGAGAACAATGCAAAGATGGTGGTTGCTAAACAAGCACAAGATAATACCATCAATACATTGATTGCAGATAGAGATAAATTTCAATCTTTGAATAATGAATTACAATCTAAATTAGATGAGGCTCATGTGTATAGAGATACACTTATAGATAAATTACGCAAACATGACTTGGCAAAATTATCTTTACAAAAGCCAGGATTAGTGGAGACTAGAATAAACAATGGAACGAAAAGGTTATTTAGAGAATTGGAAGAACTTAGCGGTTCTAAGCCTGATACCGTTACTGCTCCTAAGTAGTGGTTGTGCTCAGTTTAGAAAAGTACTTCCAGTTGAAGTAAAAACAGTTGAGGTTGAAAGGAAGATTCCTGTACAGAATCGGCCCAAACCCGTAAGCTTAAATGATATTTATTTTTATGTGGTTACAGAACAAAACTTTGAAGAATTCAAATCCAAGTTTGTAAAGGAAAATGGAGACTTGGTGGGATATGTATTAAGTGTACGAGACTATGAAACTCTTGCATTAAATATGGCTGAACTTAGGCGGTTTCTACAACAACAAAAAGAAGTTATAATTTACTATGAAAAAGCAGTAACACCTACGCCAGTAGAGACAGGGAAGGAATAAAAGTAAATGGGAGAATTTAATAATAAAATTAGTGCGGAGTTTACTCCACCTAAAACATGGGTATTGGAAAAATCATTATCATTTATTACGGAAGATTTAACAGAATCAGAAATTAATTGTTTGAAAGAAGTTGGTGCGAATATCGCAGATACAGGTAGAATTACTTGTAGGAAAGGTATGGTAACAGACCTTGCTTCTGTTCCAAGAATTGTGTGGAATATTATTGCACCTTGGGATGTAGCACGGGCCGCAGTTATTCATGACCATTTATATGCAGTATTACGAAAGTATTATCATTCGGGTGGAATGAGTAAAGAGACATGGAAACGTGGAAGAGAATTATCAGATAAAGTTTTTCTATTGGGTATGCAAGCAGCAGAACCTAAAGTTTCCAGTTTTAAAATGTATTCTGCTTATTATTCAGTTCGTATGTTTGGACGTTGGCCCGCAAGTGCAAAGGCATAAATATGGCTAAAGGAACTATTAATCTTTATAATCAAAAACCACCTAAAAAATCAAGTCAGGGTGGCAATCATAGTATGATAAAAACATCCTCTATGAGTAAAGCAAGAAGGCGTTCGTATAAGAAATACAGAGGACAAGGTAAACGATAGGAGAGTATCATGGTCGGCATCGACTGTAATAACGAAGAATGTCTAAATCCACATTGTACTTGTGACCCCTGTGATTGTACAGAAGAAGACCCATGCCATTGTTGCATTAGTCCACCAGAGTAAATATGTGGTTTTTTATAATTTCTAGTATAGCAGGGAGCATCCTTGGAAGTGCTGCAGATAGTTGGTTTGCTGATACTCGCATGGGCCGTTGGTTTTATAGGAAAACCGATGAACTAGCCACTTGGGCTACAAAGAAACTAAATATTAAGATATTAAAAGATGAAAATAATTGGAAAACTAAATATCCCAATGTTTCTAATAAAATGGATGAATTAGAAGCACGAATACAGGAAATGGAAGATCGTTATCTAAGAAATTTAGATGACGGTAAATAGGAGAGAATGATGGCTGTTAAACGTACTGTTACTAAAACAAGACCAAGTACAGGAGTAGATTTTGAAGTATTAGATTCTTCTGTAATTAATCATATTACAACTAATTATATTAATACGGGTAAACAAACAGCCTATAATAAATCACTGTCAGGAGATCAATTAACTTTGACAGTTGAAAGGACTTTTGCTAATAGTACAGCAAAAGATGAATTTGAAGCGGACTCTGCATTTAAAACAGCCGCAAAAACTAAAAGAAATACAATGACTGGCAATGGAATTTCGGTTTCTAAGTCAATTACCGAAGTCTAAAAAAGGAGAACTATATGACTAAAACAATCATCGCATTTGCGGTAGCGATAGGTCTGTCCACTAGTGTACTAGCGGCAGAGAAAAAAGTACCGCCTGTTAATCCAGTAAGTGGGATTGATCTTGCAATTGTTTCTGATACAGAATACAATATTGATGCAGAAACAACTAACACCGAATTTGGTGTGACTGCTGGAACTAACGGGTTTACATTGTCACTACTGCCAAATTATGATTGGGACAATAAAGAAGTAGATAATATTCAATTCGGACTAAGTTATGATTTGGATATTAGTGATTCTTTAACTGTAATGCCTTACGGTGAATATAATGTCGATAATGATTTTGAAGAAAAAAATAAAATTATCGGTCTTAAAACAAAATATAAGTTTTAATTTACCGAAGACAAAAAGGAGAAATTAAATGGGATGGATTAAAGATAGACTTTGTGAACGTACATCATGGGACGGCGGAGCAATGATTGCCGTTGGATTGGTTGTACTATTTTTGGGGCCATTTGCAAAGTACGCCGCTATGGGTGCGATTGCATGGGGCGTAGTTACACTTTTGAAATCTGAAGACTAATCATGCCAGAATTGGAAACAGAGGTTGAACTTCTCAAAAAAGAGTTACATGACCAAAAAAGAATTCATGATAGACTTGATATAGCAATCGAGAAGCTTACCGATGTTTCCAATTCTATTCACCGTATGCTCGCTGTTCATGAGGAAAAGATTGCAAGACAAGAAGAAGCAATCTTTGAGGCAGAACAGAAAATAGAAATTCGCAGAGGCGAACTCCTAGTTAAAATAGACGAACTCCATTCTCGTATTACTACAAATACAAAAGAAATAATGACTGCTGCATCCCAGCAGCATGAACAACAGAATAAAGAAATCCAGAAAATCAGAGATGATATAAACAATAGAGTTGGCGTCCTAGAAAGATGGCGTTATGTGATTATTGGTGGCTCTATTGTTGCTGGATTCCTATTGCACAAATTTGTGCAAATTGGTACTTGACTTTAATTGAAAATTAGTATATTATGTTTAAACTATGGATGCATACATTGATATTAAATATCTCAACATAATTCAAAGCTCCCTTCCACTGTTCAAGAAGAAGGGAGATTTTCTATGGAATTTTCGCTGTCCTTACTGTGGTGACTCTAAACGGTCACGCACAAAGGCTCGTGGTTTCGTATACCGTAAGAAGAATGACCTATTTTTTAAGTGTCATAATTGTGGTGTTGGCACCACTTTAGGGAAACTTATAAAATATGTTGACTCAAAAACTTACGATGACTATATACTAGAACGATACAGAAAAGGGGTTAAATCTAACAACCCTGAGCCGGAGTTTAAATTCAATGAACCAGTGTTTCGCACAAAGGGTGTTCTCAAAAGTCTTGACCCTATTTCAAAATTACCAGAGAACCACCCAGCGAAACAAATCATTGAAAAAAGGTGTTTACCACCAAAATCACTCTCCGATTTGTATCTATGCAAGTCTTTTTATAAATTCACGAATTCGCTAGTTCCTAATAAGTTCCCATCTTTAGATGGGGATCATCCAAGGCTTGTGATTCCTTTTCGTGATGAGAATGGTAAAATTTTTGCGTATCAAGGAAGAGCATTTGGAAAGGAACAACCGAAATATATTACAATTATTTTAGACCATAACAAAGATAAAGTTTTTGGTTTAGATACTGTTACTAAAGATAAACCTGTTCTAGTTGTCGAAGGCCCATTAGATAGTTTATTTCTTGATAACTGTATTGCTGTTGCTGGTGCTAGTTTTAGAAGTCCTTTATCAATTGAAGGGAGACTTATGCAGAATGGCGAGTTGACAATTATATTTGACAATGAACCAAGAAATAAGGAGATATGTAAACAAATAGAACGGTCTATTAATCAGGGACAAAGAGTTGTATTATGGCCTGAAAGTATGAAACATAAAGATATTAATGATATGATCGTAGCGGGATATACGAAAGAGCAAATACAAGATATAATAAGAAACAGTACCTTTAGTGGTGCAGCGGCACAATTGAGGTTCGCAGAATGGAGAAAAATAAATGTCTGAACTAAACGGTAATAACTACCTACCAACACCCTATCAAGAATTCATTCACTTGTCAAGATATTCACGATGGTTAGCAGAAGAAGGAAGGCGAGAAACTTGGCCCGAAACAGTTTCACGATACTTTACATTTTTTGATGAACATCTTATGGAGATGCATCAATACAAATTACCAAGTACGTTGCGTAAAGAGATAGAAGAAGCAGTATTAGATTTAAAGGTTATGCCTTCCATGCGTTGTATCATGACTGCTGGAGAGGCATTGAAACGAGAGAACATTGCTGGTTATAATTGTTCCTATGTTGCAATCAATCGTCCTCAAGCATTTGATGAAGTGCTTTATATTCTTATGAATGGAACTGGTGTTGGTTTCAGTGTAGAACGTCAATTTGTAAATGAACTTCCTCGTATCGCCGAGGAATTTTTTGTTACAGATACCGTAATTACCGTTGCAGACAGTAAACTTGGGTGGGCAAAAGCGTTCAAAGAACTCGTTGGAATGTTGTATATTGGACAGATACCTAGATGGGACGTATCTAAAGTTAGACCCGCTGGCGCTCCTCTAAAGACGTTTGGCGGTAGGGCTAGTGGCCCAGAACCGCTCGAAGCACTTTTTAATTTTACAGTTAATATATTCAAGAACTCAGCAGGACGTAAGTTATCTTCTATTGAAGCACACGATATTGTATGTAAAATTGCAGAAATTGTTGTGGTTGGTGGTGTTCGCCGTTCTGCTTTGATTAGTCTATCAAACCTATCTGATGACCGTATGCGAGCTGCAAAACATGGTCAGTGGTGGGATAATAATCCTCAACGAGCTCTTGCAAACAATAGTGCATGTTATTCAGAGAAGCCTGACATTGGTGTATTCATGGACGAATGGAAGGCCCTTTATGAGTCTAAGTCAGGTGAACGTGGTATTTTCAATCGTGAAAGTGCTGTGAAGATGGCAGAACGAAACGGTAGACGAGATGTAAGTCATGAGTTTGGTACAAACCCATGTTCGGAGATTATTCTACGAGATAGGGAATTCTGCAATCTTTCAGAGGTGGTAGTACGAGTTACCGATACAGTAGAAACATTAAAATCAAAAGCTCGTCTTGCTGCAATCTTAGGTACACTTCAATCGACACTTACAAATTTTAAATATGTATCTGCTGGTTGGAAAAAGAATTGTGAAGAGGAACGTCTACTTGGTGTGTCTCTTACTGGTATTATGGATTCGCCTCTTACTAATGGTTCTGAAGGAGACTTAGGAAAACTTTTAGATGAATTGCGTGAAATTGTTGTCGCAACAAACAAAGCATTTTCATCTAAGATTGGTATTAATCAATCTACTGCTACAACCTGTGTTAAACCTTCTGGTACAGTATCACAATTGACAGATGCAGCTTCTGGTATTCACGCTCGTCATAATCCTTTTTATATTCGTACAGTGCGTGGAGATAAGAAAGACCCACTTACAAAGATGATGACTGACGTTGGTTTTCCTGTAGAGGATGACCATCTCAATCCTACACATACAGCAGTCTTTTCTTTTCCTATGAAGGTAGAGAAAGGTGCTGTATTTCGTACAGATAAAACTGCGATAGAACAGTTGGAACTTTGGAAATCATATCAAGAACATTGGTGTGAACACAAACCTTCTGTAACTATTTCTGTTAAAGAACATGAATGGATGACAGTCGGCGCATGGGTATATGATAATTTTGATTATATGTCTGGCGTGAGTTTCCTGCCTTTTTCGGAACATACATATAAGCAAGCACCTTATCAGGATATAGAAAAACAAGATTACGAAGACCTTCTGACTAAGATGCCTAAAAATGTGGATTGGACTAAATTGGCTGAGTATGAAAGTGTAGATATGACAGTAGGTTCTCAAGAACTTGCTTGCACTGCTGGTGTTTGTGAAGTAGTAGATTTAGTACCTACAATAGAACCACAAGAAGCAGTGGAAATTAGCGCTTAATGAAATTAATAGTCTGCGAAAGTTGCGAAGCAGAATTCAAAATAAAACACAGTATGGACGAGGGATATTATCATTTATCTCTCTGTCCGTTCTGTGGCGAAGACTTAAATGAAGAATTGGAAGATGAGGTAGAATGGGAAGATGATGAATAATCCTTGGTATATTTGGGTTGCTTGTGGCGGCGTTGTAGCTGCGGCAACTCTATTAGTTTATTTAAAACTTAGCGGGTTTACAATAGGATGACCGCAATGTGGTATAAGTGGTATTGCCACCTAAGAAGCAAAGGTTATAATCCTTTTACTTCATTATACTGTGCATGGTACAACACAAAAATATCTCCACCTTATTGGACTAAGGAAAATGGATATGATGTGCCTCAACGGTGGATAGATAATAGGGATAAGTATTATAGAGGATGAAAAAATGAATGAATTGATTTTGGTTACACTTTATACAATGTTAATATGGGGCGCAACTTATTATTACTCTAGAGGTTACACTAATACAAAAAAAGAATTTCTAGTTGCTAATCGTGAGATTGGTACGTTTTCTGGAGCGTTAAGTGTAGCAGCAACTTGGATATGGGCTCCAGCACTATTTGTTAGTGCTACTAAAGCATATACTTCTGGTATTCCCGGCTTGTTTTGGTTTACTGTTCCCAATGTTCTTTGTTTATGTTTATTTGGATATTTTGCAAATAGGTTACGAGAACTTGTACCAGATGGATTTACATTAAGTGCTTATATAAGAGATACGGTAAGCCCCAGAGTACAAAAACTTTATTGGGGTGAGATGGGATATTTAACCATCAGTTCATTTGCAATTCAACTTCTTGCTGGTGGATTGCTTCTTAATAAAATGACAGGTGTAGATTTTTGGTTGATTACTGTGGTGATGGCAGGAATTGCACTTAGTTACAGTCTCTTTAGTGGTATTAAAGGTTCTGTTGTTACTGATTGCGTTCAAATGATAATTATTGGTGTAGTTTGTTTGTTTCTAGTTCCTTGGGCAATAATTCAAGGTGGTGGTTGGGAAACAGTTGCAAAAGGTGCCACTGGAAGTATATTCGACCTTGATGTATTTTTGACCTTTGGTATTGCAGTTAGTATTGGATTACTTGCTGGGCCATTTGGTGACCAAATGTTCTATCAACGAGCATTTAGTATAAGAAAAGAAAAGATTAAAAATGCATTTCTTTGGGGCGCTGGTATTTTTGCTATTGTTCCAATTAGTATGGGTATTTTGGGTTTTCTTGGTACAGGGTTAGGACTACAGGTTCCAGCAGGATTGGTTAATTATGAAGTAATTAAAGAATTGCTTCCTGTATGGGCAGTTTATCCATTTCTATTTGCAGTCATGTGTGGACTTTTATCTACCTGTGACTCTGCAATGTGTGCTATTAGTAGTATTGCAGTTAATGATTGGTTTCCTAAAACAGTAAGACCTGTCTATGTTGCAAGAATTGCTATGGGGGGTCTTGCTGTTCTAGCAATAACTGTAGCAAATACGCCAGGCGTTGCAATAGTACATCTATTTTTATTTCATTCAACCTTTAGGGCTTGCACGTTGCTCCCAACAATTCAAGCAGTCCTATATCGGGATGTTCATGAACCTACTATGTTTTGGGGAATAGTAGTTTCTCTTATATTTGGTTTCCCACTATTCTGTTATGGAATGTTATTTGGCGGTGGATGGATGTTCATTGCTCCAGGCGCTATCATTACTGCTGGTGCTAGTGGATTAATAACATATTACGGGAGAAAAATGTATGCTGGGCGAAATAATATTACCACCTAGTCCTAAAAATCCGTGGATGAGAAAGCATTATCCCGTAAATTTTGGGCAAGTTCCATTAGATATGAGGGGTAGGTTAGTTGATAGAACTGGCACAATAGAATTTTTCAAAGGATTAGAAATAAAAAATACATGTCCTTTACCAGAAAATAATGGCAAATCTTTGGATTTAGAAGATTGTATAACAGATAGTGTTGAACGGATATGGAGAGTTTTAAGTAATAAACAAATACATCTTCTTTGGAGCGGAGGTATTGACAGCACCGTTGCTTTAGTGGCATTACTTGAAAATAACACACCTGTTAAAATAATTTATTCAGAGAGTAGTACAAAAGAAAATCCAACCATCTATAAATGGTTGCTCGAAAAAGAAAAGAACCATAGCTGGATTGAGTTAAGTTATCAAAAGTCGGTAATTGATTATCTAAAAGAAGAAAATTTAGATAATAAGCTTTTCATAACTGGTGAAATAGGTGACCAGATAATGGGTCATTTTTATAACACAACATCATTTCCACAACTTAATGATGAAGAGTATATGTTAAGTAAGGATGTTTTTAGCTTTGTTAAATTTATAGAAGATGAACAGTTAAGAAAAGATTGGGAAGATTTTTCACACATAATGTATGAAGTTCGTCAATCAGAAATTGAAACTGTTTTTGATATGTTATGGTGGGCAAATTTTACAACAAAATATACTTTTTGTATTCATAGACTATCTCTTTGGGTAGAAAAACAATTACCAACAACATCTTTTTATAATACAAAACAATTTCAAATATGGTCAATGAATCATAATTGGAAACTAAAGTGTAATGGAAATTGGTGGACGCATTATAAAATGCCATTAAAAAAATACATTTATGATAATACTGGCAATGAAGCTAGTCTTTTAACTGTTAAACGTCCAAGTATGGTACAAGACCATAAAGATCAAGTTGGTGGAAGAAAATATATAGATAGAGATTATAACATAAAATTTTGCCAAAGACTATGAAATACGATTATATCATATTTACGCCGTTTCACATGTCCAGACTTATTGGTGCTTATAAAGTAGCGAAAATTTTAAGAGATCAGGGGTATAATGTAAAGGTAATTGATTTTTTACATAGTTTATTACAACGAAATACAATGCCATTATTACTTTGGTTGGATGAACACATTCATCAAAATACTGTTTTTTGTTTCTCTGGTACGTTTATGGATTTTGCTATAGTAAATGATGCATCAAAAGGTGATTTGGGACATGGTATATCAACTCTAGGAAGAAGAAAAAAAGAAGTTGATTCTTCAAATATTTTTGTAAGAAAAAATTTAAGTAATTTTGTTGAAGATTTAAAATCAGAGTTTCCTGATAATAAAATTATAGTTGGTGGCGTTGGGTTCAATAGTCGATTTTTATATAATAGATTGCCTATTGACCATTTGTTTATAGGATATGGTGAAGACGTAGCTAAAAATGAACTTGTAGATATTTTTAAAGGAAAAGAAGTTCCTGCTATAATAGATTCAAGCCCATTTGATTTAAAATATGATTTTCATAATTCTGGAAATACTTTTCATGAGTCAGATATTATATTTCCACATGAAGTTTTGCCTCTAGAGATAAGTAGGGGTTGTAGATTTGCATGTAAATTTTGCAGTTTTTCTTTGATTGGTAGAAAAGTATCAGATAAGTATATACGACATAAAGATAAAATTTTCGATGAACTAATGCATAACTATGAATTATTTGGCACTAGTAATTATAATATAGTGTGTGATACATTTAATGAAACGAATGAAAAGCTTTTAGTAATAAAAGAAGTGTTTGATGAATTCAATAAAATTACAGGAGAACAAATACAGTTTAATTCATATATTAGATTAGAATTAGCAAATAGATTTCCAGAACAAATTAGTATGTTGCGTGATATGGGTGTTGCTGCAATTAATTTAGGAATAGAAACATTACACTACCCTTCTGCGAAAGCAGTAGGTAAAGGAATTAGAACAGAAGATGTTTATAAAACTGTAAGTGCAATGAGAAAGTCTTGGGGCCCTGAAGCTAGAATACATTCGGGATTTATTATTGGGTTACCCCATGAAACAAGAGAAACAGCAACAGAGTGGTTAACTAGTCTATATAATAAGGAATTAGATTTAACAAGTTGGAAATGTTCTGCGCTAAGAATTAATCCAGATAAGGAAACAGTATTTACAAGTGTCTTTGATAGAGAAGCAGATAAGTATGGTTATAAATTTGAAACCGATCCGAAAAAATGGAAAAATGAACATTGGTCTTATGAAGAATGTGATGAATTCGTAGTTGAATGGAGTAAGAAATTTATTAAGAGTGGTGTTGTTAAACAAGCAGACCATCCTTGGGGCTATTTAAATTTTAAAAATGGTATAATTAAAAAAAGAACTGACCGTGATATAGTAGTAGTAAATGAAGAGCTTGTTAACGGTTATATTGATAGGTTATTACAATGAAAACTCAAAGTGCAAAAGCAAAGGGTAGACGATTACAACAATGGTTTCGTGACCTTCTTATAGAAAAATTAGAAGTTCATCCAGAGGATATTGAATCTCGTAGTATGGGTGCAGGCGGTGAAGACCTTATCATGGCCCGTGCTGCAAGAAAGAAATTTCCCTACTCTATAGAGTGTAAGAATCAAGAAAGTATTAATGTCTGGAAATCATATGAACAGGCACAAGAAAATTCGGGTGACTACGAACCTATCGTAGTATTGAAACGCAATAAATCAAAACCTCTTGTTTTGGTGGATGCAGATTATTTTGTGAGATTACATAATGAATTGGTGGATTGAAGAGTATAAGAAATATCATGCAGATAAGGATACAAATTATCCAGGCAATAATCTAAAACCACAACTACACCATATTATTGATTTGGTCAAGGATACCAAATCAGAAACTTTATTGGACTATGGTTGTGGTAAAGGATTGCAATATACGAAGTGGAAACATCAGGAAGAAATTGGTGTGATGCCCTCATTGTATGACCCTGCTGTACCAGACTATGAAGAATTACCAGATGGGCCTTTTGATGGTATATATTCTACAGATGTTATGGAACATATACCGAAAGAACAACTTCCAGAAACCTTTCATAATATATTTTCTAGAGCTGAGAGGTTCGTATTTCTTGCAATATGTACTAAACCAGCAATTGCAGTTCTTCCAAGTGGAGAAAATGCACATTGTACTGTTGAACCAATTGGATTTTGGAAAACAATGGTAGAAAAATATGCGCCAAAACGGGTATATACGCATATAAAAACCTATGGTAATTGTAATAATTACTCTATTCTTAATGAAGATTTGTATTTAGAATGGTATCTATCAAATATCTAAATCCTTGATTACAACAATCACCTAAATAATCCCATATAGGGAGAACCAAATGGAAGCATTTAAATTAATTGCTGACCTTGGTTTTTCTATCGCAGCAGTGTTTGGCGGTGGGTTCTTTATTATTCTTCTTTTGAAATATATTCTGGAGTCAGTGGTAAGTAAGGCTCAAGGACTAAATGGTATGATTAGTGCGTTGGACAATAGAGTAAAAACTATTAACAACGAAATCGTCCGTTTAGATGCATTAATATGTCATGCAATGGGTATTAAACCAGATACCCGAAGATTATCTGCTGCCGATGGAAAAGAGGACGCAAGGAAGGACTGATGCAAGAGTTTATTGATGCAGTTAATCAGTACGGCGTTCCTACGGTAGTTGCTGTTGGAATGGCCTATTTTATATATTTCATATGGAAGTTTGTTACAAGTACAATTCTTCCATCACTTAATCAAGCTTCATCTACATTAGTTGCTTTAATAGATAGAGTAAGAATGCTTGATAATGATATGATACGATTAGACCAAAAGATTAATACTATAATTGAAATTCAAGACCAACAAAATGATCCATTTGAGAAAGCACAAAAATTAAGAGATGAACAACAAGATAAGAAAATAAGTAAAAATTCAGCAACTATTAAAAAATTAAAGGGAAAAGAATGATGTATAAATGGGTATTTGCTAGTGCAATTCTATGTATTCCCTTTACTGCACATGCTGGACAATTAAATCATTCATTTAAATCTCCAGCATTTAGTGGTCAGGGTTACAGTTCTCATGTTCTTACAATTGAGAACCAAGAATTTTCTCGTAAGAAAGCATTAAAAGAAAAGAAAGAAGCTGCTGAAAGACAAGCAGCAAGAGATGCCGCAAATACCAACCTTTCCAAATTCATGAAGAATGTGGAAAGCAGAATTTATGCTCAGCTTTCAAAACAATTAGTAGACAGTATGTTTGGAGAAGATTCATCAACATCAGGCACTGTTACATTTGAAGGAACGACTATTTCATATGTAAAAAGCAGTGATGAAGTCGAACTAACAATAGTGGAGGCAAATGGTAGTACAACGGTTATCACAGTTCCTATTGGGGATTTTACTTTTTAGTGTAATTGGTTGTACAGCGGTTCAACAAGAAGACGAGCCACTAATTACAACTGTCCCAATGGTAAATGAACTAGACAGTTTAAAACCACCTAAACGTAAGGTGACCATTGCAGTATATAAGTTCGGAGATAAAACAGGTCAAAGAAAACCTAGTGATTCTCTTGCTCTACTAAGTACTGCTGTTACCCAAGGTGCTGACGTTTGGCTTATTCAAGCGTTAAAACGTGCTGGAAAAGGAGAATGGTTTCAAGTTATAGAACGAATAGATTTAGACCATCTATTAAAAGAAAGACAGATTATACGAAATACCCGAAAGACCCATGAGGGGAAACAGGCAAAGAAAGTAAAGCCTTTATTATTCGCTGGCGTAATAGTCGCTGGTGGTATAGTTGGTTATGATACAGATGTAGTTTCGGGTGGTATCGGTGCAAGATATCTTGGAGTAGGTATTCATGATGAATATCGAAGAGATATGGTATCAGTCGGATTACGAATGATATCAGTACAGACAGGTGAAGTGTTATTAGCAGTCAGTTCTCAAAAAACTATTTTATCTACGAGAGTTGGTGCTAACGTATTTAAATTCTTGGATATGGGAACTAAATTATTGGAAACTGAAATGGGCTTATCGCAAAATGAATCTGTGACATATGCTGTAAGAAAAGCGATTGAGGCTGCAGTTATTCAATTAGTAAAAGATGGTGAAAAAAAGAAGTTATGGGAATATAAAACAACGGAGAAAAAGGAGAAGAAATGAAACATTTACTTACAATCCTTACAATTTTGATTATGGGGAGTTTTGTGAGTAACGCATTAGCGAGTGATGTATATATCACACAGTCGGGGGCAAGCTTTACTGCGAATATCAACCAAGATGGTCAGACAAACAGATATGGTGTATCGGGAACAGTTGTAACCCATACAGGAGATAATCAAACTTTGGATATTGACCAAATTGGTAACAGTAATACTATTGCTGGTTCAGTTATTGGTGCGTCACAAACAATAACTACTAGACAAGCGGGTAATAGTAATACATCTACAGTGAATGTAGGAACAAACTCAGCTGCCGCAGATAACAGTATAATACAAACATTAACTGGTAGTTCTAATACAACTACAATAAATGTTGGTACAAGTGCTTCTTCTGGTGATGCTGATATTGACCTTACTGCAACAGGAGATAGCAATACTGTTACTATTAATGAGAATAGTACTGCAACAATGATTGGTGATGATAAGAAAGTAACAAATATAACTTTAAGTGGCAGTTCAAATACAGTAACTTCAACTCATGCCGGTGCTGGAGATCATGATACTACATTGGCACATACTGGTTCCTCTGGAACATTTGCGATTTCGCAAGATGGCGCACATGATTCTAGTGTTGTCATGACAACTAGTGGAGCTGGTCATAATGTTACGGTTACTATTGACGATTAGTTTTATGTTATTTACCAGTACATCATATGCTAGTATTGGTAATGTAGTAGAACATAGAGGGGTTGCTTCAGTAGAACGGAGTGGAGAAAAGTCTGTTCTGAAGAAGGGTTCTGATGTAGAGTTTAAAGATAATGTCAGAACAGGCGATGGCGATGTTGGTATCAAATTTGTTGATGAAACTAATGTTGCCGTTAGTCCACATAGTTCTCTGATAATAGATGAATTTATCTATGACCCCAATTCACGTTCTGGTTCTAAGTTGGTGATGAATATTGCATTGGGTACTGTTCGTTATGCGAGTGGTAACATTGCAAAACTTAATAGACAGAATGTGGATATTCGTACTCCTACGGCCCGTATAGGCGTTAGGGGCACGGCATTTAGTATGACGGTGGATGAAATAGGTAAGTCTCTTGTAATTCTACTGCCAAATGCAGATGGGACAGTAGGTGAGATTGAGGTAGAAAGTGCTGCTGGTATAGTGATTATGAATCAGGCTTTTCAAGCAACTACAGTTGGAATGGCAGAAAGTAAACCATCTAAACCAGTGATACTTGATTTGACACTTGACCAGATAAACAATTTATTGATTATAAAACCACCTAAAGAAAAAATTATTACTTTGATAAAAGATTCTAAAAATTCTATGAATTTGTTAGATATTGATTTGTTAGAGTTTAAAGATTTAGATGAAAATAAACTTGAGGAAGACCAGCTTGCATTTGGACTATTAGATATTAACCAGTTGGATATTGATTTATTAATAAACATTCTTGATAAACTTACAACTGCATTAGATAAGAAGAAAGCTACAGAACATCTTGATGGCAGAACATCAGGATTTAATAAAGAAACAGGGGTAAATACTTTAATAGATGGAAACTTTTTAGAGATTATTAGGTATTCGGGTAGCAGTGCAATATGGTTAACATTAAACGGGGATTACGGATATAAAATAGATTTAACACAGGAAGGAATACCTGTGCCGGAGTTTACAACAAATGATTCGATTGATAACAATATTACTATTTATCAGTCTGAGTAGTGTAGTATATGCCAATGAGGTGTATATTACACAGGCTGGTGACGATTTAGATGTAAACATATCACAAGATGGTAGGAACAATACCATTACTAAAAACATATGGACGGTTTCGTATGATTGGGATGGTGACGATAATACGTTTGATTTGAGACAAAAGAATACACGAAACAATTCTTCAGATTCCAATTATCAAGGATTTCGTATTGATGGGGATAATAACACCGTTAGAGTTGGGCAAGGTTATGCAGATTATGGAAGTCTGGCGACAGCAGATGAAAACAGATGGTCAACAGATAATTGGGAAGGTGGTAATAATACGGTGATGGTAGATATTCAAGGAAATGATAATATTCTTAATGTTGGACAGAGAAACGGCCATCTAGGAAATTTTAATGGGCATGATGTAACCGCATACATATATGGTAATGATAACACAGCAAGGTCAGTACAGGTACACGATGGAGCAAAGGATTTGACATTGACACTCAATGGTGATGACCATACAGTTTATGTAGAACAAAGAAATGCTGGTGCTCATAATGCAACAATTAGTTTAACAAATGGTAGTGACCCATATTCGCTTTCACTATCACAAAATTCTACAACAGCCCAAAATTATTCAATGACAGGTACATGTTACACTAGTGGAGGTTGTTCGGTTTCAGTGACACAGAATTGATATGAAAAAATGGATTGTCTCTATCTTAGTTATCTTAATTTTATCTGGTATTCACTTTTCAAACCCGTGGTTCCTAGACATGGTGCGAATGAAAGCACTAGACCAGCATCAACGCAATCAAGAGATACAGTCTCTTTCAAATTTAGTAACAGTAGAAATCAACAATGAAACAATCAAGAAAAAAGGACAGTGGCCTTGGGATAGAAACACACTGGCAGTCGAAATTATCAAACTCTATCAGCAAGGTGCTGGTTTGGTTGTACTTCCCATCCTTTTTGCAGACAAGGACAGATTCGGAAAAGATGCAGCCTTAGCAAGAACACTCAAAAGAACACCCACAATCATAGGCCAAATACCCACTACAGATGACAGCAATTCTGGTGTAACCCGTGGAGTTGCAAAGGTAGGTTCATCTTGGTATGGATGGTTAAATCAGTATCAGGGAGCATTAGGCCCTATACCAGAACTCGCAAAGAACGCACATGGCGTAGGTATGTTGATTATTTCACCAGAAGGTGACGGTGTAGTTAGACGTATGCCTCTAGTGGTTGCAGTTGGGGATGAAATATATCCCGCTATTAGTTTAGAAGTTCTACGCATGGCAGCTGGAGACATATCCTACCAGATGAAAACTGGTATCGCTGGTGTGGAAGCAATTAGAATACCGAAATACAAAATCATCAAGACAGACCCACATGGTAACATATGGCTTGATTTCAAATGGAAAACGCCAGTTTATGCCTTACATGAGAAGTTACCAGATATCAAAGGAAAAATAGTCATACTGAGTATTACTGCTACAGGGTTAAATAATCCTGTTACGACTCCCGTAGGAGTTATTCATTCCCACGATTTAATTGGTTCATCTCTTGCAACGATGATGACAGGAAGAAACATCACACGCCCATATTGGACTAATTTTGCAGAACTTGGTGCATCTTTTGGACTTGGATTGTTATTGATGGCTGTCGTATTACTACTCCCGTGGTACTTTGGTGCAGTCGCAATGCCTTCTACAGTGGTGGGATTATTCTATGGTAGTTCGCATTTGTTTACTAAACATGATTTACTGGTGGATTGGAGTTACCCTGTACTTACTGTATTTGTCGCATGGGCAATTGCTGCATTTCTTAGGTTCATGGAAGAGTTCAAGTTGCGTCAACAAATCAAGAAACAGTTTGAACACTATCTGGCACCAGAGATGGTCAAGAGATTACAGAAGAATCCAGAACTATTACAGTTGGGTGGTGAACGTAGAGAGATGAGCTTTCTTTTTATGGACATAGTGGGCTTTACGCCCATAAGTGAGTACTATAAGAATAACGATGATCCAGAAGGACTAGTAGAATGTATCAACGATTATCTTAACCGTATGACTAAAATAGTTTTAAAGAACGGTGGAACGGTAGATAAATATATGGGCGACTGTATTATGGCATTTTGGAACGCTCCACTAGATTGTGAAAATCATGCAGAAATGGCAGTACGAACTTCTGTTGAATGTGCAGTAGAAACAGAAGCATTAAAGCAGTCATTTAAAGATAAAGGACTGCCAGAGATAAATATAGGCAGTGGAGTAAATACTGGCACATGTATCGTAGGAAATATGGGCAGTGATTCCAGATTTGATTATTCTGTTATAGGTGATGCAGTAAACCTTGCTGCAAGGCTTGAAGCAGCAACTCGTAACTATAAAAAAGATGATGGTGGTATTGTGAATACCCTCTATTCGTCATATACGCAAGATCAACTCCCCGAAGAACTAAGAGGGGAAGAGATTGATAAAATCAAGGTGAAAGGGAAGGAAGAATTAGTTACCATATACAAACCAAGAGATAAAAATGAATAAACCTAGAAACTATTTTCCCCTCAAAACAGGACATATCCCGTCTGATATATATTTTAAGCATCAAGCTCTATACTGTGATTCTCAGTTATTTAAAGGCGTAGTTTTAGCCTTTATTTTTGGATTTATATTAGGAATTGCCGTAATTTAGTACTTGACAAATAATGTTTTTTAATGTATACTGATTAAGTAAATAAAAAAGAGGTTAGATATGGACGTATTTACGCATACAATTATTGCTACAGGATGTATGATGATATCATATTTCGCTGGAAGATATATGGCAAGAATGTCAATATTTAATTCAATTGTTGAAGCTACGTTAGATCGCTTAGAGGCAGATGGGTTTATTCGTGCTGTGACTAATAATAAGGGCGAAAAAGAAATTATACGCATTGATGATATTATCAATGAAGCCCTAAATAAATGAGGTACTTATGAGAGTAGAAGTTCGTAACAATGATGTAAATGGAGCATTGCGTGTGCTCAAGAAGAAATTACAAGCAGATAATATTTTTAATGAATTGAGAAGGAAAGAGTTTTATGAAACCAGAGGTGAAAAACGCCGAAGGGAACGAAACGCCGCAAAACGAAGACAACAACGTGAACTCGCAAAAAGAAAAGCAGAACTTGGTTACTGAAGGTCAGGCTCTTGCTCAAGCATTGAAAGACTATGAAAATCCAAGTAAGACCCTTACTCCAAAGAAAGAACACCATCCATTTTCATGGTGGTTAAAATGGGCATCTTCTATAATTTTAATTTTTGCTATGATAATGACAACGCATAACCTGTATCCATACAATATGTTTTTACAATTTCTAGGTGTTGGTGGTTGGTTATGGGTTTCTGTTATCTGGAATGACAGAGCACTGATTGTAGTTAATGCTGTCGCAGTTGCAATATTCCTAAATGGAATATTTGGTTACTATTTAAATAATGTCACATGAGGTAAAAATGGCAAAACGTAAAGTACAAGTCGAAACAGATAATTCTGGATGGAAAGCACCCAAGAAAAGACGTAAACCCCGAAAACCTATGACTGAGGAGCAACGTATTGCTGCTGCAGAACGTCTAGAGAAAGCAAGGGAAGCACGTGCTGAGAAAAATCCTGATTATGGTAAATCTGGACTTGCGGTATCTATTCGGGATTTACCTGATGAGCATATGCTTTCTCCTAAGAAAGTTAAACAATGGATTAAGACCCAAAAGGATTTACTCAAGTCTGAAAAGGCTAATGTTAGATTAAAGATTAAAGGTGCAGAAGCTAGAGCAGCAAGTCATCAAGGATACATTCGGTCATTGGAACGATACTTACGGGACGGTGATTGGAGTGATATGTTCTATGGTGAATATCAAGAAAAGAAAATTTCTAGACGTTGTGTTGCTCAGGCATATTATTGGCAGGGGCCTAAAAAAGGTCAACCAAAATTCGATGTTGGTGTATACTACCCGTTATTAGGAGCAGTTTATACACAAGAGATGTTAAACGAAGAAACAAGAGAAGAGAGGGAAGCCAATGTCAGCAGAGGAAAAAAACGGAAACGTAATAAAAGGGCCGTGGAAAAAAAGACCCGTAAAAATCCCTAGCACTGATGAGATTGAAAAAATAGAAGATGATATTGCTTTTATTGAAGAACTTGGTGAAGGGGTTCTGATGCAAATGATATATACTATGCGTGAGAACGGTATAGATATATCAAAGACGGACTTTATGAGAGATGTTGGGTTTATATCAGAAAGCATTAAAAGTGCTTTATATAGACAGTTTAACATGGGGCATCCAATATCTAAGTTTGTTGAAAGAATATCAGAAGTGAAAACTGAAAAAGATGAACTTACTGGCGAAGAACAAGTGATAACACATTTTAGTGTTTCTAAGTTAGATGAACTAGTAGAAATTATGAAAAACACAGAAGAAGAGTGATAAATGATTTTAGTTGATATGAACCAGATTAGTCTGGCAAATGTGATGATGCATTTGAACATGAATAAAAAAACTGAACCTGATAAAGCTATGGTTCGACATATGATATACAATTCTCTTAGAATGTATCGTTCAAGATTTGTTGAAGAATTCGGCGAGATGGTTATCTGTTATGATTCCAAATCGTACTGGCGTAGGGAAATATTTCCTCAATATAAAGCCAGTCGTAGGAAGGGTAGAGAACAATCTAATCTAGATTGGGATTCTATTTTTGAATGTTTAAATGAAGTCAAATCAGAACTAACAGAATATTTCCCCTACAAAGTTTTAGAAGTATATGGTGCAGAAGCAGATGATATTATCGCTGTATTATGTGGTGAGCTTGAATATGATAATGGAAAGACCCTTATAGTATCTGGTGATAAAGATTTTATACAGTTGCAGAAGTATAAGAATGTAACACAATACAGTCCAATAACCAAGAAATTTGTCAATGGTGAAGACCCTAAACGATATCTACAGGAACATATTCTAAAGGGCGATGCTAGTGACGGTGTACCTAATGTACTGTCGCCAGATAATACTTTTGTGGATGGATTGCGTCAGCGTCCACTAGGTAAGAAAAAGATTGACGCATGGGTAGACAATGATATTCATGATGTTCTACCGAATGATGAAACGATTAGAAACTATCAACGAAACAAGAAGTTAATTGATTTAGACCAATCGCCAAAAGAATTGTTTGCTGATATTTTAGTACAATATCATAAAGCACCAGAAGGTGACCGTAGCAAACTACTAAATTATTTTATACAAAAGAGATTAAATAATCTCATTGAATCTATAGGAGACTTTTAATGCCTGATAATTATCAACCACTATTTTCTGAAATTCTTGAGAAGGTGGCTAAACTAAAAACAAAAAAAGAGAAGGTTGCACATTTGCAATATCATAATACTGATGCTTTACGCATGGTAATCAAATCTTCATTTGACCCCAATATTATATGGGATTTACCAGAAGGTAGCGTTCCTTTTGTTGCAAATGAAGTTCCAGAAGGAACTGAGCATACTATGCTCATTAGTGAAGCACGTAAGCTATATCATTTTATTAAAGGTGGTGATAACCAAATCACACGCAATAAACGAGAAGCAATGTTTGTACAGATGCTAGAGGGTTTGCATGAAAGTGAAGCACATCTTCTAGTTGCTGCAAAGGACAAGAAACTTCATCAAAAATATAAAGGTCTTTCCAAGAACGTAGTTGTAGAAGCGTTCAATTGGGATGAAAACTTTATGGTTGTGGAACATGAACAATATCCACAAAGGCCTGGTTCTGCTTCGGGGGTATAGATGCTAATTGAAGATGATGTTAAGTTTGACTATTCGGATGTACTAATTCGTCCTAAACGGTCAACAATTACTTCACGATTCGATGTTGAATTAGAACGAACATATACATTTTACCATAGTCAAAAAGAATGGACAGGTGTTCCTATTGCTGCTAGTAATATGGATACTACTGGCACATTTGAAATGCACAA
>VTLG01000759.1_pt1 | contig 33049 bp, 35 predicted proteins | sample 4694571 | NCBI WGS metagenome assembly VTLG01 (sample SAMN12604809, study PRJNA352737) | marine metagenome | biome: ENVO:00000447; feature: ENVO:00000209|ENVO:00000569|ENVO:01000036; material: ENVO:00002151; isolation source: viral sequences binned using virsorter ...
ATGCCATCCTTTGATATAATAGAGTATGGCATTGATGATATAGTTCGTTCTGGACTTGTCAAAGAATATATTATTTCAAAACTTGAAGTTGGTCTTTAATGTTTAATCATGTAGAACTGAATCTTCCGAAACTTTCCAGAGAAACTATTGACGGTGTTCGATACTACTCTGTTCCTGATGAAGATGAATTAATTAAATTAGTTTCAATTACATCTGTTACTAGTCACTATAATAAAGAAATTTTTATTAATTGGCGAAAGAAAGTAGGTGATGAAGAAGCAAACCGTATTACCAAAGCAGCAACCACCCGTGGTACTGACTTTCATACACTTACAGAGCATCATTTATTGAATGATGAGAAACTTCCAAAAGTTCCTCCAATATCTAATTTTCTGTTTAATGTGGCGAAGCAAAAAATTGGTAATATAAATAATATTTACGCTTTAGAGGGTTCTCTCTACAGTAGGCAACTAGGAATTGCTGGAACAGTCGATTGTATTGCAGAATACGAGGACGAGTTAGCGATAATAGATTTTAAGACTTCAAAAAAACCAAAACCAAGAGACTGGATAGAACATTACTTCGTCCAGTGTATGGCATACGGTTGTATGTTATATGAATTAACGGGTATATCTGTTAAAAAATTAGTAATTATTATGTCCTGTGAAAATGGAGAATGCATCGTCTATGAAGAATACAACAAAGCAAAGTATATCAAACTCCTCGGAGAATACATTAACAAATTTATTCAAGATAAACTGGAACTCTATGGAACCGAATAAAGAACTAGAACAGGCAATCGAGAATAAATTCTTGACTCCATCTAAATTTGCAATGGAAATCGAAAAGATTGTTGCAGAAGAGGAAGACTTCAATTACATTGATGCAATATGTTACTATTGCGAAACTAACAATATTGAGGTAGAATCAGTATCGAAGTTAATATCCAAACCTTTAAAAGAAAGATTAAAATGGGATGCAACCCGTCTTAATTTTATGAAACCTACATCAAGAGCAAAATTGCCTTTATAATGAAAAAATCAGAATTAATTCATTGGAGATTGCAAGCGATGCTTCGTGAGCATACTTTCCGTGATTTACAATACTTGGGTGTCAGACCTGATAGTATTGGTGTTGACCAACATTGGTATCGAATCGGAGAAGCAGAAGTACCTGTGGACTCAATTACAGAATTAGATAGTGAAGAGGAAGATGATGAAAGTGACTCCATTTGAAACCTATCAGTCATATCTATCAATGAAAAGTCATTTTACTAACCGTAAGTATGACTTTTTTCGATATGGTGGTAAATCTCGTGCAACAATGTCATCCTTCAATAAAAGAAAGGATAAGTATTGGTTTGAAAAAACATCAAGAAAATACTCTGATGGTGAAATAGTTGACTTTTTACTCGCTAACTTTGTCACTACAGATAATCCAAAGAATCTATGGATAGGTGAGATTATAAACTCTGGAGAAAGAACTTATGCAGATTGGATGAGAAGAAAACAGAGTATTTCATACTTATTTAAAGAAGAATCAGAAAAATTATTAGAAGAGAATGAGTTAGTAGAATTATTTGAGTGTGGTAAAGGACATCCGATTATATTAAAGAGATTTTTAGGTGGGGATATCTCACTTGAAACTTTTGTAATATATGATATAATATTTTCATTCTCAGAAAAGTTTGATGAGAAATTACTTGATCCCGTTTGGGAGACAGTTAGTATGAAAATAAGGAAATATAAACCTTTCCTAAATATTAATGTATTCAACTTTAAAAAAATACTACGGGAAATCGTAAATGAGTGATTTTTTTGATTCCGATATAGTTCGTGAAGAACTACAAGAGATAAACGAATTGCAGATGTCTATTTACAAGAATGCAATGAAGTTTGGAACTTTTAGTCGTGAAGATAAAGTTGACCACATTGAAAGACTTACTGAATTATTAGAAAGACAAAAAGTAATGTACACTCGCATTAGTCTTTCTGATGACCCAGAAGCAATTGACCTTAAGAATCATTTGCAAAAATCTGTCGAACTAATGGGTTTCCCAGAAGGAACTGATATGTTGCTTTTATTCAGTGGTATGTCAAATACTATTGAGACTCTTAAGAAGTCTATTGACAATTGATTATTAATCTGCTATAATCCAATTATCTAAAATATCCAATTTATCCGAGGTATCCAAATGTCTTTTAAAGACCTAAAAAAACAGTCTAAACTTGGCTCACTTACTGCAAAGTTAGTAAAAGAAGTCGAGAAGATGAACAACACGGGCGGTAACGCTGATGACCGTATCTGGAAGTTAGATGTAGACAAAAGCGGTAACGGTTATGCTGTTATCAGATTTCTACCTGCACCCGAAGGTGAAGATTTACCATTTGTAAAACTATATTCTCACGCATTCCAAGGTCCTGGTGGATGGTTTATTGAGAACTCACTCACTACTCTTGGACAGAAAGACCCAGTTTCTGAGTACAATTCATTACTCTGGAACAACGGAACTGACGCTGGAAAAGAAACAGCAAGAAAGCAGAAGCGTAAACTTACTTACGTCTCTAACATCTATGTTGTTAAAGACCCTGCTAATCCTGAGAACGAAGGTAAAGTATTTCTATACAAGTATGGAAAGAAAATCTTTGACAAACTTACAGCAGCAATGCAACCTGAGTTTGAAGATGAGGAAGCAATCGATCCATTTGATTTCTGGCAAGGTGCTAACTTCAAGTTAAAAGCAAAGAATGTTGCAGGATACAGAAACTATGATAGTTCTGAATTTGCTGCACCAAGTCCTTTACTTAATGACGATGATGCAATGGAATCTCTCTGGAAAAAACAGTTCTCACTTGCTGAGATTGTTGCACCAGACCAATTCAAGACATATGATGAGTTAAAGACTCGTCTAGACTATGTTCTTGGAAATAAGAAGTCCGCTGCACCACAGTTTGAAGAAGAAGATATTGATCGTGGAGAAGCAGAAGAGTTAGTAACTGCTGCTGTATCAAAACCAACTCCTGCAGTAGCAGAAGAAGAGGATGACGCACTATCATACTTCGCTAAACTTGCAGAGGAGTAATGAAATATAATCAACTCTGCCTTACTCTCTTAGTAATCGCAGCTTGGATTAATTTAATTTTTAAATAGGGGTCTTCGGACTCCTTTTTTATGAACTAATAACGTTTGTATTTTCAGTGGCAACAAGAGAAGAACTAATATAACTTGAACTCTTATCATATTTGACTACGTTTCTTAAATCATTTATGAATGTCTGTAAATAATTTACATCTAACACATCTATTTCACTTTTATCTCTATTGACGGAATACTCAAATTCTAAATTAGTGACAGCACGAGCAATTTTATCAGTTAATACTGTAAATTCATCTTTATCGTCAAGTTGAGTATATCCCGCTTGAGACCTTAATGTATATTTCGTGCTTGGAAATTTATGTATAGTGCCATCAATTTTAAAATCAGCGTCAACAATTAAATTTGGTGGCAGTATCTGACGATCTTTATCATCCCTGATTTCAAAAGTCTCATAATATTTAATCTCATTCATTTTCTGTACAGAACCATATTTTGATAAAGCATAATCATAAACTTGATGATCTCTTAAAGGCCATTCGTGATTGATATTAATTATATTCGCCACTAAAATAACAATATAATCTAATCTTGAATCACCATACAGTCTCTCAGCGATTATATCGGGTCTTTCTCCATCACGTATATAATATTTGTTTATTACAGTTGCTGCACCTTTTAAATAATCAAATAATTTTGTGCGACGGAAAATATTTTTAATTATAATATAATCAGTTGATGAATTTTTATGTAATAAAGGTGATTGATATGCAATATTTGGTAATTCTTTAAAGTATCCCATTAGAATCCAACTCCATTTCCTGACCCATTTCCTGGTAAATAATCCTCTGCGTAAATAGGATTTATTTCTTTAAAAGTAACATCCATTCTTATATTTACTGGAGTACCATCGCTATATGAAGCATAAGTACCAGCGTTTGTATAATTTAAATTCATACCTGTTAGAGCACATAATTTAAAATTATTCAAAAATGGATGGTCTTTTCCATCTCTTAGGTATTGAAGTTGAAATAAATCAGGTGATTTTACGAAAAGTCCTTGAGCATTTTGATTAAATTCCCCTGCTTTTGCTGACATACTCATTTTTAATGCTCTTATTATTTTTTTTACAACATCTGATTCTTTTGGTGTTCTAGGGGTAAATGTAATACTATATGGAAAAGTTCTTAAATTTACTCCTTGAAATAATAATTCTAAATTATTATTTAAAATCTGACCTGTTGTTCTTGCGATTAAACTTTGGGGTGTAACGTTTCCACCTAGAGCATTAATAGCTGCACCAGCAAGACCCGCTCTAATAGCGTTTTGTGTTTCAAGAGTTACACCAGGAACTTTTACACCAGCTTGTAAAATTTGAATCGCTTTTCTCCCATCATTTATCGCACCTACTCCTCCTTTTTCTATTAAATCACCTGCAATTGACGCACCTGCAAGTTCTATTGCATTTATTTTATCATCACCCCAAGTTACAGATTGTGAGTCTTGTAACTCTTGAGGCATTGGCAATTCGATATTAAATTTTGTAAGTTTTTTTTGTTTATTTGCATTTCTTATTCTAGTATCAGCGTTAGTAAATGTTGGTTTTAATTCTACATCTTTAAAATCATTAGCAATTCTTTCTTCCCTATTAGGAATATATTTACTATCAATTACCTCCCCTGTAGCTTTATCTTTTTTTACTCCGTAAAAATTTTTAACCTCTACCTTAAAATCATCACCACCTGATGCTACATATTCTATACATTTTATTCTAAGTGTATCTCCAGTTACTTCTTGATTTGTTCTAGCTACAGGGTATGATAAATATCTATCTTCACCATTAAGAAAATTTTGTCTAATTGTGGGGTATGGTGGTTGACTACCGCTTGGTGAGACACCCATCATTCCTTGTATCTGTTCTTTACTATACCCGCTTGCGTTACCTGCGTTCATATCGACCTAATTTTTAACTATTTAGTATGATTTTGACAAAAGGTAGAGTCCTTAAGTCTCTTAACTCCATTTCATCTACTTTATACAGACCACCGACCACTTCTGGAAAGGTATATTGCCTCATTTCACCCCAATGATAATTCAATCCTTTGAATCCCCATTGAAATACATCAGTCACAGCAACAAGTGGATGTGAATCATATGCAATGCCTGGTGTTTTAGCACGATATACAAAAACATAGTAATTACCTGCTTCAGGAACATTACTTCCTTCAGTTAACACATCTAATATTTCTGTTGCTAAATCATCGGGACTTTCCGTACCGATAAGATTTTTCATTATAGGATCTATACGACTCATATGTCTAACTCTTTTTCTGTGATTACTTTAAATTCCCACATTCGGTCAGCACAATATTCTCTTGCTGCTTTCCATTTTGCTTGGTTTCTTGCATATTCAAATGCTTCACGAATATAACCTTTGGTTTGTCTTTTTGGTTTCTTTGGTTTTGTTGTTTGTTTCAATGGTTTAACTTCAATTAGATATCTCTTTATTTTACCTGTGTTCTCTTGAACTTTAATATAAAAATCTGGAAAATAACGATGCACTCGACTATCATGGGGTGATATATATGGAAGAGCAATCTCTTCACTTCCCCACTCTAATATCTTTGCATTTTTATCACAATACACCATAAACTTTCTTTCCCAGAGTGATCTGTAAATGATATTGGTTGGATCACCTTTGTACTTTCTAGGAAAGGAAGGATAGTATTTTCCCCTATAAGCCATCTAAATAACTATATTATAGAAGTATTTAGAGTGCCAGCACCAAGACCAAGAGGAATATCAGATATATTGCCTAAGTTACAAAGAGTAGCTCAGACATCAAAATTTCTTGTAAAATTTGTTTTACCAAATAGTCCATTAAGGACACATATGAGGAAAAAAGGAATAAATGATCGTTTTATTTCTGATAACATAGGACTATTATGCAGTGACGCAGTGTTGCCAGGTAGTAATATGGCATCTTCAAATATTGCAGGAGATTATCAGGGATTAGTAGAAAAATTCGCACATACAAGACAGTTTACTCAAATCAGTTTTGATTTCTATGTTGATTTAGAATACAAATCATTAAAATTTTTAGAACATTGGATGGAATATATCTCTGGACAGTCTAATGCCGACCCTTCAAGAGATTCATATCATTTTAAAATAGCGTATCCAGATGAATATAAGTCAAATGATACGAGAATCGTAAAGTTTGAAGCAGATCACTTTCAATTTTTAGAATATCGTTTTATCGGATTATTTCCCATCGCTCTAAATTCAACGAGAGTTTCTTATCAGAATTCAACTATATTAAAGGCAACAGCATCATTTAGTTTCGATAGATATGTTTGTGGCGAATCTAATTCACTTGCAAGAGCACTGGGTATTGATCTTAATAATAGAAGCAGAAGAACAGGAAATGGTACAATAAATTACAATAGTACAGCCTCTTTAAATGAAGTTATGGATGGAGTTTCATTATTAAATCGTGATACGATATATCAATATGGACCAAGAACAACAACAGGAAGTGATACATCAAGAGATGCACCTCAAGTACCTTTCTCACCACCTTATACAAGATAGGTTTTAAAAACCCCTATAAATAATTTTATGAAGTGTAGTAATTATCATGCCATTACCAACCATATCAACTCCAACTTATGAGTTAACTCTTCCTTCATCAAACAGGAAAATTAAATATAGACCGTTTTTAGTCAAGGAGGAAAAGATTCTTATTTTAGCAATGGAATCTCAAGATACTAAACAAATTGCGAGAGCAGTTAAAGATGTAATTTCTCATTGTATATTATCTAAAGGAATAAAAGTTGAAAAATTAGCGACTTTTGACATAGAATATCTTTTTCTAAATATCCGTGGAAAATCTGTTGGAGAGCAAATTGAAGTGATGGTTACTTGTCCTGATGATGGTAAAACGCAAGTGCCAGCATCAATTAATGTTGACAGCATTAAAGTACAAAAGGATGAAAACCATTCAACTGACATATCTTTAGATGATGTTTATACTCTGAGGATGAAATATCCTTCACTGACTGAATTTATTAAAAATAATTTTAGTGCAATGCAGGAGATGAATGTAGATGATACCTTCGATTTAATCGCATCTTGTATAGATCAGGTTTATTCAGAGGAAGAGTCTTGGGCTTCAGAGGAATGCACTAAGAAGGAGTTGACAACTTTTATCGAGTCATTGAATACCAGTCAGTTCAAAAAAGTTGAAACATTTTTTGAAACCATGCCTAAATTATCACATACTGTGACTGTTACAAATCCAAATACAAAAAAAGAAAATGAAGTTAAAATAGAGGGGCTGCAGAATTTTTTCGGATAAGTATGGCACACGAAGATTTAGTGTCATACTATAAATTAAATTTTGCTTTGATGCAGCACCATAAATATAGTTTAACTGAACTTGAGAATATGATACCTTGGGAAAGGGAAATATATGTCTCTCTTTTACAACAGTATGTTGAGGAAGAAAACTTAAAAGCACAACAAAATAATGGATGAGGAACAAGGTCTAGCGTCACCAATCGCAGGTGGATTAAGAGGTATTAGAAGAAGTGTATCTTCTAGTATCTTTACTGGTCGTGCTGTTCCACAACAAGTTCAAGGTGATACAATCTCACAGAATTTGATATCCAAAAATTCTTTAACTTTAGAAAGTGTTTCAGGACAACTTTCAGGAATTACACAACAAGTTTCAAGTATTAATAATTCGTTAGATGCAATAAAAAATAACTTACAATTAAGTGATACATTAGAAAGACAAAGACAAGCAGCAAAAGAAAGAAGAGAGGCGATATTAGCAGAGCAGGGATTAAGAGAAGGAAAAGAATCAGATTTAGAAAAAAGGGTTCAATTTGCTTTACTTACCCCAGTAAGGAGAGTATCGCAGGTAGCCAAAGGTATATTAGGAAGGTTAACAGATGCCTTCTTATTCATAGCGGGTGGTTGGTTAATTAATACAACATTGACATTTTTGAGATTAAGATCTGAGGGTACTGTTGAAGAGATGAAAGAATTTAGAAATAAGTTGATAGCTAATCTGTTAATATTGGGTGGAATAATGGTGGGTGTAACTGTTGCATTCAGTAAGTTGCTTCTGCTGACAGCACTCTTCAAAAAATCTTTATTATCGATAATAACGACTGGTTTTATAAAGAAACCTTTTGCATTATTATTTGCATTTATTGGAATGAATCTACTTAAATTCAAAAATATGTTACGACTTGGGATAGTCGGTCTATTTCAGAAAGGAGCTCAAGGAGGTGCGAATGCAGCAACTCAATCAGGTAGAGATGCAAAAATATTATCAGATGCAGCAGTAGGAACTGGTGCTGTTACTACAACAACAGCGTTCTTTCCAAACAAAGCTAGACAAATTCAAAATGTCGGTAGAAGAATTTTCGGAAGACCTATTGTAACGCAGGAAATGGCTGCAGCGGCTGATGCCAATGTTGCAACTAGATTAGGCAAAAATAAAATTGCATCAACTACATCAAAAACATTAAATTTTGGTGGAAAACTATTAAATACTTTTACTAAATTAGTATATGTTGCAGAGGGTTTATTTGAATTTGGTGACTATAAAAAGAGAGGAAATAATAATTTTCAAGCATTCATAGGTGCATCTACAAGAGGAATAACCAAATACTTATCATTTAGTGCTGGAATGAAAGCTGGTGGAGTGATTGGAGGTGCTTTAGGAGGACCGCCTGGTGCACTGATAGGTGCTATACTTGGTGGTATTGGTGTGAGTTTATTTGGTATAGATGAGGGAGCTGGAAATCTTGTTGGAGGGATAGCAGATACGGCAACGGGCGCAGTGCCAGAAGGAAAAATGAGATTAAATGATGGAACGATTGTTGATGATCCTTCTTTACGAGAAAATAATGTTTCTGGTGTAAGTAATGATACTAATGAGGATGTTGTAATTACACCAACAAGTGTTGATACTGCGTTAGGTGGTGCGATGGTGGTGCCATTTAAATCAAGAGAGGAAAACATAGATCAGAAATTGGCTTTGAATGAAGATGTAGAAGTAATAAACGTACCATTACAGGGAAATAGCACACCTCAAACTGCAATTTCAGGTCCAAGTAAAGTTGGTGCAGGTAAAGTGCCTAAATTTCCAACATTAGATTATGCAAATAATTATGTAGTAGTTGCAGAATCAATATTTAATGTTAGTGCAGTATAATGTCAATACAAAAACAAAGAAATTCATTAATTAGTTCCTCTAATAGTATAAATTCTATACGTGATTCTGTATCCAATTTTTCAAAAGGATTGGGAAGAACAAGTTCACTTGCGAGTGGAATTATAGATCAGACAAGAAAGACAAATATTTTTACATCTAGGTTAATAAGAAAAGATGATGAGTATTTTAATAAGAGAAGAGAAAATGTAAGGAGAAAACAAAGGGAAGATGAATTAGAATCAACTTCTATAAGAGGTGTAGAAAAAAAACAAGGTAATATAGTTCAAAGAAGCACAAAAGGATTTTTGGGAAGAATACTAGATTTTTTTGGTATAGTTTTGATAGGATGGTTTGTAAATTCTTTACCCAAAATATTAGATTCCATAACAGCACTCATTAAAAAAATTACTCAATTAACCACTTTTTTAAGTAATTTTATAGAAGGAGTTAGTGACTTTTTCGTTTCGATGGGACTAGGGTTAAAAGAGGCTATGGAATCTCTCCCTAAATTTGATTTTTTAAAACTAAGAAAGGAAATTACAGATGAAACTGATCAGTCTGCTGGTGCTTTAACTTTACTTAATTTAGAATTTCAAGATGGACTTATTGATTTCGATAAAGCTGTAGAAGCTGAGGTAAAAACAAAAGATGTCAATAAAGATTTAGAAATGCAATATGGTGGTGGAATAGATGAAGCATATGAAGAAGGAATGGCTGAGGCGACGCAAGAACAAGATCAACAAAATCAAGAAGAGGAGCAGAAGAAAGATAATGATAATTTAGAGGATATAAGTATTTTAAGGGGTATTCAAGGTTTTGCAGATATAATAACTGGAAATAAATTTGATTTTGATAATAAAAATGAACAGGAGGATACTACTGAAGAAAGTGGTAATGTAGATCAGACTGAAGAACCTTTTTCAATAGACCCAATAGATAAAGAAATTGATAAATCCGTTGATTTAGTTAATAAACAAAAAGAAAAAGATTCACAGATTGTAAGTGATAATGAAAAAGATATTCAACAACAACAAAAAAAATTAAAATCGACGATAGGTGATGTAAGTAAAAGAGATTTAAATAAAAAAAAGAAAATAGTTTCTCCATTATTAGCAAGAAGATTTAAAGAAAAAACTGCAAAAAAACCTATCACAGTAAATGGTGTAAACTATAATCCTGGTGATGAAGGATATGATGACGCAATTAATATGATAAAGGGAGTAGCATCAGAGGCTGGTGCAATATTACCAATTAGAGGAGATGAACGAAACCTTGTTAAAAATAAAAAATCTGGTGGGACTACTCTTATTATACAGGAAGTTGCAGTCAATAGAGGCAACACTCCATCAACTGGTGGTAGTGGAGAGGGAACTATGGAAACATTTAATATTAGCAGTGACCCAATTAAGAAAGCTCAGACACTTATATTGAATAGCTAATGTCAGTAAATAAATCATTATACGAAGAATTCATTATATCATCAGGAGACGGCTCCACTACTGTTGATATAGCAGCAGGTGTCGTTAACTTCACATATTATGAAAATTTATTTTCACCAGTAATTACAGCTAGAATAGTTGTAGTTAATACTGGTGGAGTTGTACCTGGCAAAGATGGTAAATTGCAATCTCTTTATAATGGTTTACCATTAAGAGGAGGTGAAAGAGTTTCAATTAAGATTGCTGCAAATTCAGGAACTAATCAATCTCTTGATTTTACAGAACCTACGAAAAATTTTTACGTTAGTGGTATAGAAAATGTGATGATTGATGGGGAGCGTGAGAGTTTGGTTTTGAATTTAGTAAGTAGAGAAGCAATTACAAATGAAACTGTACGGGTTGGCAAAAAATTTTCAACAGATTCTAATATTTCTAATACTGTAAGAGATATTTTAAAAAATTATATAAAAACTGATAAAATTAATCAAATAGAAACCACTATGAATAATTATGGTTTTATTGGAAATATGAAAAAACCATTTCAAATATTAACTTGGTTAGCAAGCAAATCTATATCTGGTGAATCCGAGGAGTCGTCAGGGGGTAATAGTGCAGGATTCTTTTTCTATCAAACTAAGGACGGTTTTAATTTTAGATCTATTGACTCTTTAGTAGAACAGGAACCTTTTGACAGAGACTATAGGTACGCACCAAATGTAATTAGCACTGAAGATCCAAATAAAGATTTCAAAATAATTGAATATAACATCAATCAAAATATTGATTTGATGAATAAACTTGAGAGAGGTGCATATAGTAGTCAAAGATATTATATAAATCCAGTTTCATTCGCTCCTTACATTAATCATTTTAAATCATCAGATTATGTTAACAATATTAAAACTTTAGGTGACAATGAAGTAGAATTTCCATCTGCACCTATGTCAGAAATAGAGGATGATGTATCTTTAGGAAATACTCCAACCCGTATATTCACTGCAATGTATGATGTTGGTACATTAGAAGAAAATGCAAGTAAGAGAGGTTGGAATGATCCTGTAGAAAGAAATGCTGACCCAGTGATGATTGACGCACAATCAAGGATGAGATATAGTTTATTACATACTCAGGTGGCAGAGTTGGTTGTACCACTTAATACTAATTTATCTGCTGGCACTATAATAAGATGTGAATTTCCCCGTAACGATTTAGAAAAAAGACATGTTCCAGATTCTGATTCAAGTGGTCTATATATGATCAAAGAGTTGTCTCACTATTATGATGTAGAGGGTTCGTTTACAAGATTAAAATTATTAAGAGATACTTACGGAAGGAAATGATAGAAAATTCTTTAATAAAAACCAATTTTATAGGTAAAGATGGATTTCGATGGTGGATAGGTCAGGTAGCACCAGAAGAGGCACAGGGAGATCAAATTAACCAAGCAGGTGATACTTGGGGTTGTAGGGTAAAAGTAAGAATTTATGGTTATCATCCTGCTGACATAACTGAATTACCTGATAAAAGTTTACCTTGGGCTCAGGTTTTATTATCATCACAGGGTGGATCAGGGAAAGCGAATCGAGCAAGATCAATTCGCATATCGCCAGGTGATACTGTTATGGGATTTTTTCTTGATGGTGATGATGCACAACTTCCTGTAATATTGGGAATATTTGCAAACACTGGATACTATGCAAGTGATGAAGAATATAAAACTCCTTTTCAACCATTCACAGGATATACAAGTAAGATAAAACCAAATAGTGAATTTATATCTAAGAATGAAGGTGGTGATGATTCAAACAAAAGTCAAAAATCACCTAGATTTTTACCCAAAGAAATAGTTGACGATTTAAAAGAACAACAGGAAAAAGGAAAAGAAAAATTAGAGCAACTTGTAGATGCTGATGAATTAAAACAAGTCCTTGAATCTGGAGCATCACAAACAGGGTTGAAAAATACAGCTGCTAATTCAAAACCAATTCTTGAAAATTTAAAAAGACAATTTGAAAATGTTGATACACAAGCTTTTAAGGCAATAGGTCAAGAATTAATATTAGGAAGTGGGAAACAAGCTTCAACTTCCAATACTAAATCAACAAATAAAATTAAAAATCAACTTAAAAATACCTTAAGTGAAGTTAGTAACTCTGTTCCAAAAGATAAGTTTAAAAATCTGGCTGATGGTGCAAAATCCATTGTATCAGCATCGAAACCTATGATTAAAGATATGGTGAATACAACCTTTGATGAATTAGCACCACAACTCAATGGCGGTTTAAATAAACTCTATAAAGATAAATTAGCTGAAGTTTTAGAAAAAACAGGTGATTTAGCTCTCGCAAAGAAAAAAGCTCAAGCAGCTCAAGTAGCAATGGTAGGTCCTGTGATGAACCTTCAAAATCTAATGCCTTGTGCTATTAAAAATATCACGGACAAGTTAACTGGTGATGTTGGAAATTTGCTTGCTGAGTTTACAAATAATGTAGAAAATTTTACTGATTGTATTGGAGATCAGTTTATAGGTGCATTATTTAATGATATGATTAAGGGAATTAATTCAGAGTTATCAGACGCTATAGCAGGTGTAGCTAATATATTCCCAAGTGGAGATATTGAAGGATTATTAAGGTCGAAGGCTGAAGGTCTACTTGGTATTGCAAGTGTTTTTGATGATTGTGATATACCAACCGCTGATTTGGGAGGAAAAACTAATAAGTGGATATTAGGTGTTGGACCTGGTAATTTAAATTTAGAAAACATCGCTGGCAAGGTTCTAGCAATCGCTAACGCAGCACAAGAATTAAAAGAAGCAGCAGCAAGTCCTGGCGGAGTGATTGGTAATCTAGGATTATTTGATTTTATGAGACCAGATGTAAGCACACCAGGTTTTAGTAGCACTTTAAGTGATTGTTACACAGGACCTCCACTTAATTGTTCTGGAATTAAAGTTAATGTATTTGGAGGTGGAGGTCAGGGAGCACAAGTAAATCCTATTTTAGGGGCGATTGTGAGTGACGTTTTTGCAGTGCAAACAGCAAGTTTAATTGGGATGAAAGTTGTTAATCCTGGCAGAGGATATACGTCACCACCATTTATTGAGATAGAAGATACATGTCGTAAAGGTTACGGTGCAGTTGCTAAGTCAGTGATTGATTATGATCCAGCATCACCTACATATCAGCAACTAACTGATGTATTTGTTGTCACAAGCGGTGAAAACTATCCTGTGATAGAACCAGAGGAGGGTGATGAAGGACCATATACTGTCGATCACGTTGTTGTAGTAAAGCCAGGTCAAAATTATAAACAAGAGGATGTTATAACTGACCAGAAAGGTAATGTATATGAAAAATTTTTAGATGACAGGGGTAGAATATTAAACGTAATTCCACCTAATCCATCTACTAATAATTTAGAAGAATTTACTACCTTACCAGAATTAGAAATTCAATCATCAACTGGATTTGGAGCATTGTTAAAAGGTCAATTAGCACCAAGACCGTCCTATCAAGGTGAGGTAAAGCAAGTTATAGATTGTATATCTCCACGTAATGCTAACATTGTTGGGTTTATAAATGGTGAACCATATTATGGTCCGTTTCACGTTCACCCAACAACAGGTGCTAAGATGGTTGGGGCTGCACACACTACAACACCTCATGCTATAATATATAATACACCACAAGAAAGTAGAACATCTAGATCCATAGTTGCCACATCTACTTCTTATACAACCGTTTCCTCATCAGCAGTTCAGACAAATGTTTCCGACACCACTACAACGAGTCAGTCTGATACAAGTACTATCACTCAAACTGACCCAGTTGACACATCAAGTCAACAAACGACTGGACAGAGTTACACTCCTCCTCCTTCTAGTCCTCCTAGTGGTGGCGGGTCTTCGGGATCAGGTGGTGGATCGTCGGGAGGCGGTGGATATGGAGGAGGGTACTAAATAAAGTATGACTACACCAGCAGAAAATCAAAATTGGCAGAAGAGACAATATGACTCTTTTGGTCCACATTTTAGAATCGAAACAGCAAATCCAGAGCTAGGAGCTTGTGGAAATATAGCGTATAATTTATACGGGTACTCAGATTCAAAAGATGTAAGTAATGTGGGTATGATGGGTGATGGGCAGTTTCAAATATTTGCAGATCAATGTATCACAATTGCAGGAGGAGCCAGTGTTGATGGTGGAGGATTATGTGTCAATATTGTAGGAACAAAAGGTGATGTTGCAATATCTGCAGAGGCAAATGGTGATGTGAGAATAAAAGGAAGAAATATTTTTTTAGATGCTGCAGAAAATATTGAGTTGACTACAGGTGGTAAAGTTGACATTGATTCAGCAGAATTGATAGCAACAACACAAAATACAACAAGAATAAACGCTAGAAAAACTAGAATAAGTGGTAATAATATTGATATTGGTGGTAAAACAAATATTACTTTAATAACACCTAAAGGATCAATTAAAGTTAAAAGGATAGTAGCAAGAGATGTTAACTGGGCTACACAAGTTTTTGCTGGAACCTCAGTTCCAAGTAGTGCACTTAATTCAATCTAATGACTGATTTTAAAAAAGGAGGTGCACCCACTCCTGATTACGATAGCGAAGATATAAATTACGTCAATCAAAAGACAGAATTTTCTGATGATGTTTTCGTATATGGTAAATTATACGCAGAACTATCTGGTGATATTATCCCTGATTCTGATAATAAATTTGATTTAGGTTCACCAACAAACAGGTGGGCTAACTTATATACAGGTGATTTGGAATTATCTAATCTTGAAAGAGGTGGAAATGAAGTAGACGGAACAGAGGGAATATGGACTCTTCAAGAGGGAGAAAATGATATATTTTTAATTAATCGTAAAAACGGAAAGAGATATAAAATTAAAATGGAAGAAGTTTGATACTTGACTAATTTTATACATATGCTATAATAACAATTATATATTCTCACGAAATGGACGATTTTATATACGAAGTGGTTGTAGACATCTGTTCTAGAACCTTTATATTAAAAAGCGACAAGGCTGAAAATAAAATAATTGTATGTGAAGATGTTGATGAATTTATGAGAGTTTTGGAAGTTTGTGACAAAATGCTTGAACCAGGAATGATTGTTTATGCAGATTTAGCACTTACCTCAGATAAATAAATGAAATACAAGATAACTACCAACTTCTGTTGGTTTCGTGGCGGTAGTATGATCGTCAAAATGTATTTCATAAATGGTATGCCATTTACATTTGATGAATTGCCAGAAGGACATTTAAGAGATCAAGACCTAATTAAAGAAGCAGATAAGCATCGTACATACAACGATGACGAAATGTATCAATATTATGGATACCTTGTAGAAGAAGAATTACACCCGTGTTTGTTCGCAGTCGATTTAGAGAACCCAGAAGAATTGCCAGATGATATCTCAATTCATATAGACACGGAGGAGTAACCAGCTAAATAAACCTAGTATGTACGGTCTATTGATCTCATTTATTGTAGTTAAAAAAGATGCCTCTTAATAAGTTAGAGAATTTTATAAAGAATACTGATGGTCGTGTTCTTTATGTAAATCCAAATGACCTTGATTCTACCGATGGTATTGAGAATAAAGGTAATTCATTAACCAAACCTTTTAAAACAATTCAAAGGGCACTGATAGAGGCTGCTAGATTTTCGTATTTGAAAGGAAATGATAATGATTTAGTAGAAAGAACAACAATATTACTTTTTCCAGGCGACCATATAGTTGATAATAGACCAGGTTTTGGTATTAGATCTGTAGGCACTGCTGCTAGAGCAGTGAGTCCATCAGGTGCAACTACTGGAGCGATTAGCACTTTAACTCTTACTTTAAACTCTAATTTTGATTTAACATCAGAAGATAACATATTATACAAGTTTAATAGTGTTAATGGTGGTGTTGTTGTTCCAAGAGGTACATCAATAGTTGGACTTGATTTAAGAAAAACAAAAATTAGACCATTATATGTACCAAATCCAACTGATACTAACGCACCAAAAGCAGCAATATTCAGAATAACAGGTGCTTGCTATTTCTGGCAATTTACATTTTTTGATGGGGATGAAGGAGGTTTAGTATATACTGACCCATCAGATTTTAGTGTTAATAACAAGTCTAAACCAACATTTTCTCATCATAAGTTAACTGCTTTTGAATATGCTGATGGGGTTACTAAACTTGATAATTTTAGTGACTTAACAGACTTAGACATATATTATAGTAAGTTAACCAACGCATTTAATCAGGCTACAAACCGAGAGATAGATCAAAAATATCCTGCTTCACCAAGAGCATTTGCACCACAGAGACCAGAATTTGAAATTGTTGGTGCCTTCGCAACAGACCCACTTAAAATATCTAGTATTGAGTCGGGAGATGGAGCGACACCAGGTCAAGTTGTAACTGTAAAAACCACACTAGACCATAACTTAACAGCTGGTACACCAATTAAGATTCGTGGTATAAACGTAGCAGATTATAATATTTCAACAAAAGTATCAAGTGTCATTGATGCAACTAGATTTAGATATTCATTACCATTTGTTAGACCAAATTTACCAGCAGGATCTGCTGGAGGATTAAGTGCAGCGAATGGACAGGTATTAGTTGAAACTGATACAGTAACAGGTGCATCTCCATATATTTTCAACGTTTCGATGCGTTCAATATATGGTATGAACGGTATGCATGCTGATGGTAGTAGGGCAACTGGTTTTAAATCGATGGTTGTTGCTCAGTTCACTGCAGTATCTCTACAAAAAGATGATAGAGCATTTGTTAAGTATGATAAAACAAATAGAAGATACAGTGGTATAGCTTTTTCAAAACAGACAGGAGCTTTACTTGCATCTGAGTCATCTTCCACTAACCCTAGTACAGTATTCCATTTAGATCAAGAAGCAAATTATCGTAAAGATTTTAGGACAACACATATAAAAGTATCAAATGATGCAGTGGTTCAAATTGTGTCAGTGTTTGCAATTGGATTCCACGCACATTTTGAGATGATAAATGGTGCAGACGCATCTATTACAAACTCAAACTCTAACTTCGGTAGTTTTTCACTGCTTGCTGAAGGATTTAAAAAAGAGGCATTTGATAAAGATAACAAAGGATTTATTACATCTGTAATTACTCCTCGTTCGGTTGTAAATGAAGAACAGCAGATTGAATTTTTACAGATTAATCCTAGTAATACAACCACTACAAAGTTATTCTTATTCGCACAAACTGATTTAAGTACTCCACCTTCTCACATAGCACAAGGTTTTAGAATAGGTGCTAATTTCAATGAAAAACTGTACATAGATAAAGTTGGTAGCACATATTCAGCAACAGTTGTTATGCCAAATGGTGCTACAGGTACATCAAATGTTGGAGAGAAGAACTATGAAGCAGTGCACTCTGATGCGAGTGCGTCAAAGAAATCAGTTTTTACAATTCCAGCAGGACATGAATTAGCAAATGGTGAATCAATAAGAATAATCGCAGATAATGGTGATTTACCAGAAAATATAGATCCTCATACAGTTTATTTTGCTATCACAAACACACAAGATTCATCTTTATCAGCGACAGAGATACGCATTGCTTCATCTAAAACAAATGCTGATTTAGCTGTACCAGTCTTTGTTAAATCTGTTGCAAGTACAAGTGATAAGTTTAGAATCATAAGTAGAGTATCAGATAAAAAACCAAATGATGCAGGACATCCTATTCAATACGATACAAGTGCAAATCAATGGTTCGTTCATACGAGTTCTACTGACAATACAATTCAATCAAATCTTGCATCATTAAGCACTGATGACATTACATATGTTCTAAGAACAGATGATGATAGAAGTTTAGATGAAAAAATTTATAAGTTAAGATATGTTGTTCCAAAAGAATTACAAAACGGAAGAGATCCCGTAGATGGATTTGTTCTTCAAGATTCAAGTTCAACTACTGTAATAGCAGATAGTGATTTTAGTAAAACAACAATTACATCAAGTGATTATGCTTTTGACCGTAATACAAGATTTATATCACAAGCTAACTTTGATTCAACACTACAACTAGTAGAAATACGTTCTGACAAACCTCACAATTTAGGTGTTGGAGATCAAATAATTGTTAAAAATGTGCAGAGTTCATTTAATACTTCGGGAATAGATGATAAAGGATTTAATGGAACTTTCGTTGTATCTGAAATTACAAATGATAAAGAGTTTAAATATTCACCTACTGATACCTCTGGTATAACTCATACAACTGGTACATTTACAAATACAACTCATACTCGTTCTACATTATTACCTAGATTTGATCGAAATAATAATAGTGGTAACTTCTTCATATACAGAACAGAAGTTGTTACACCATATATTGAAGGAGTTCAAGACGGTATATTCCATCTATTTGTGTTGAATAGTAATAATGCGATTAATGAAGTATCAAACGAGTTTTCTGATAATAAGTACAATCAGAATATTGTTAACTTATTCCCAGAATATGATAGAGATAATGTCGATGCAAACCCACCTGCTGCGGTTTCACACGCAAAACGTTTTCCAATTGGTGATGTTATTACAAATGATTTAAAGAAAAGTGTTACAAGAGAGACAATTAACCAATTTTTGAAGAATGTTGATGGTTCTATCGGCATTACATCAGTAACTAATAATAATACGAATTCTGTCATAAATCTTGATGAAGAACATGGGTTACAATCTTTAAAATATATCAGCACATTAACTGGTGGATCAGGTCACACTGATGGAACTTATCATAATATAAAACTATTCAATTCAAATGCAGCACCATCGACTGCGACTTGGGATGGTGCAACTGCAAAAGTTACTGTTGCGAGTGGAGCTGTTACATCAGTTGAAATCACTGAGGGTGGTTCTGGATATACAAATGGCGAAACATTATTCCTTGACAGTTCTTCTGTAGCGACTGGTGGTATAGGTGGTAGTCCTAGTGCAAATGTTACGATTGCGACTGCTGGTATATCGTCAGTAACTGGTAATTATATTCAAGTTACTGGTATTACAACTGGAACTGATTCCTATCATCGTATATCAAGTGTTAATAGCACAAGACAAATCACAGTTTCTAAATCTGCCACTGATACATTACTTGACGGTCAACAGATTCATGATATGGGTCCTTGGGTTGCAGTTGGATCAGCATCAACAACGTCTGGAGTTACACAATTTACAACTCCTGTAGATCATGGGTTATCTGTTGGTAATCAATTCAGAATATTAAACAGAAATGATGTATCACTTGGAGACTTTGTAGTTACATCAGTTGTTGGTATTACACAGTTTTCAGCTAAAACAACAACTGATTTAATAGATCCAGTATATATTTTAAAACACGGATTATCAGATAATGAATCAATTTCTGGATCTGCTGGTGAGAATTTAGATGTAAGAGGATTTAATATATTCGATCATGAAACATTAATTCTAAATGAAGCGATTAGCACAGGAGACGTAGCATTTAAAGTTAAACTACCTGATGGATCTACTACTGCAACATCAATAATAAATCGTTTCCCACTTGGTTCGTATATACAGATTGGAAGTGAAATAATGCGTATTGCTTCCAGTAGTTTAAGTGGTGGAGGTGGTGATGAAATAACTGTTGTTCGTGGTTCACTTGGAACTAACACATTGATACACCCTATCAATTCATTAATTAAAAAAGTTAAACCCCTACCAATTGAACTTCGTAGACCTTCAATATTGAGATCATCAGGACATACATTTGAATATGTTGGTTTTGGTCCAGGTAACTATTCTACTGCCTTACCTCAGTTACAGAATAGATCACTTACTGAAAGGGAAGAGTTCCTTAATCAAGCACAGGAAACATCTTGCGGTAACGTAGTTTACACTGGAATGAATGATAAAGGTGATTTCTATATTGGAAATACTAAAATAGAATCTGCCAGCGGACAGCAAAAAACATTTGATATTCCCGTACCAACTGTCACAGGTGAAGATCCAAACAGATTAAGTTTAGTTGCTGATGAAGTTATTGTTAAAGAAAGACTTTTAGTTGAAGGTGGAGCATCAAAACAAATATTATCTCAGTTTGATGGTCCTGTAACATTCAATAGCGATGTTAGATTATCTAACGATCAAAAACAAATTACAATTGAACCAGAAATTAGAGCGAGAGACGCTAACTTTAAGGACACAGAAAATGCTACAAGTACAACTACAGGTGCTGTAACTGTTGAAGGTGGTGTAGGTATTGCGAAGAGTGTTTATATTGGTGGAGATTTAATTGGTAGTAATACTGGATTCTCTGGAGTCCCTGATATTCTTGGAATTGGATCAATCACTGCAACAGCATATTATGGTGATGGTGCTGGACTAACAAATACAGGAGCAAATTTAACAGAAGCAACCACTGGTAGTGAAAGGGTGGTTTTGACAGATATTACAAGTGGCACAATGACTGCTGCGAAGACTGATAGTGATCTTACATTCAATTTTGCAACTAATACTTTAACCTCTATCAACTTTGCTGGAAGTTTAACTGGTAATGCAGATACTACAACATTAGCAACAAATGTTGTTGGTGGTGTAAATCATGTACCATTCAATACTGCAGTAGATACGACAACCACTTCAAGTAATTTTACCTTTAACACATCAGGTACTTTCTCATCCAATAATCAATTAAGAATTATAGGTAATGTACGAGCAAATAATATAACACTTGGAGAAACTAATGGTACAACAATTGATACAACAAGTGGAAATTTACAATTAACATCTACAAATAATAAAGTTGTTATTTCTGCCACTCAAGCTTCAGCAGATAAAGACTCAGGTGCATTAGTTGTTAATGGAGGACTTGGTGTTGCTGGAAAAATCCATGCAGGAGATGACATAGTAGCATTTAACGCATCTGATATAACACTGAAAGAAAACATCAATCCTATACCAAATTCACTAGACAAAATATTATCTTTAAGTGGTAATATATTCTCTTGGAATTCTAAGTCAGATTATTATGGAACTGATGACATTGGTATTTTAGCTCAAGAGGTTGAGGCATTAGGTTTACCTGGAATTACACAAACCAGAGATAATGGTGTAAAAGCAGTTCGTTATGATAGATTAATACCTATCTTAATTGAAGCAGTTAAAGAACTAACTGCAAAAGTTAAGTCACTTGAATCAAATAAATAACTAAAAAAATAACTGATGGCAAATATCAAGAAGAATTTTAATTTTCGTAACGGTGTACAGGTAGATGATGACAACCTATTAGTAACCGCTACTGGTTTGGTTGGTATCGGAACCACTATACCAACTGAGGCTCTTGATGTTCGAGGAAACGTTAAAGTAATTGGTGATGCAACTATAACTCAAGCCACTGTTGGTTTATTAACAATTACTGAGGTAGCACCTGTGAAGATAATTGGTGCTGGTCTAAGTGTTGTAAGTGGAATTGTTACAGCAGAAGGAACTGGAATACTAACCTACTTTGGTGATGCTCGAAATTTACAAGGGATGCCGACTTCACAATGGGAAGATATTGATGTAGGATTAGGATTTACAAGTATATACAATACAGGTGGCAATGTAGGTGTTGGAACTGACAATCCTTTATTTACAATACAAGCTGGTGGAAACGTTGATGGTGGAGAGGAAGGTGTTGGTATCAGTTCTGCAGGTAATATCAAAGTATCTGGTATTATAACTGCCTCTTCTTTTGTTGGAGACTTTACTGGTAACATCGTAAGTCCATCAACTTTTTCAGGAAATGTAGATTTAAATGCTGATTTAGACGTAGACGGACATCTTAATGCAGATAATGTAAGTATTTCTGGTGTTACTACAATTTCTCAAGACCTTGACGTAGACGGTCATTCAAATTTAGATAATGTTAGCATATCAGGAGTAACTACTTTTTCAAGTAATGTTGATGTAAACGCTGATATTGATATTGACGGACATACTAATCTTGATAATTTGAGTGTTGCTGGTGTAACCACATTTGCTAGTCTTATGGATGGTGATGGTGCTGCAGAAATAAAAAATGTAAGAATTGGAGTTTCTGCTGACAATGAAATTGACACTACATCTGGTAATTTAATACTAGACTCTACTGGTGGCACAGTAACAGTTTCCGATCATCTAGGAGTAAGTGGTGTTTCTACATTTAGTAGTAATGTTGGAGTTGTAGGTTTAACGACCACTAAAACGTTAGAAGTAATTGAGACATCAACTTTTGGTGGCAACCTTAACGCATCTTTTGTAGGTGCATCATCAACGGTATTCACCACAAAACTTGGAGTGGGAACAACTGAAGCCCCTGTAAATGATATACAATTGAGAAAAACTGGTGACGCTGAAATTCAGGTAACAAGTGAAACTGGTGTGGCAGGTATTTCTTTTGGTAGAGAAACAGGTAATAATAATACTAATAATGGAGAACTAAGATATGGTGGTGGAGCTGGATTCACTTATAGTTCAGATACTTCATTAGATTTAATAAACTATGGTACAGGTAATTTTAATTATCATTTAAGTGCTAATAATCCTGCTGGAACTACGGGTAATTTCTTCTGGCATAAGGGATCTAATAATGTCAGATTGATGACATTAACTAATACGGGTCGTTTGGGTATTGGAGTTACACAACCTACTGATGAAATTGATGTTGCTGGTGGAGTTACAGTATCAGGAGCTTTGTCAGTCGGTGGTAATATTAATGTAACTGGAACAATGATAGGTGATGTTCAGGGAACTGTGATTGGTAATGTGGTTGGAGTTCTAGCTGGAAATACAAATACTACAGTAGGTATATCAACTCTTAACAACTTAAGTGTTGCTGGCATTGCAACCGCAGAAAAATTAAGAACAAGTAGCTTTGCAATTAGAGAAAATCCTGCAACCGTACCTTCAAATATAGTTTCGATAAGAATAACTGATACTAATAAAATTATTGTAAATGATGTAGGTCAGATTGGTATTTCGACAACTACTTTCTTTTCAGGTATAACTATTAATGCATTATTTGCAAACGCAACATTCAATCAAATTGGATGTGGTGTAACTGAGTTCTCCTCTGGTGCAGTTGATTTTTCAGATGCTGGTTTTCCAGTGGCAACTAATAGATATATGATGCCACCTAAAATTACTACAGCTCAAAGAGGTAACTTGGTGGGAGTTACAAATGGTGCTATTATTTTTGTTACGGATGCAGGTGGAGGAAACGGAAAACTTCAGGTTCGTTCTGGAGGAGCTTGGGTTGACTTACACTAATGACTATTAAAGCATCAGGTGGTAATCCACCAACCAACTCAATATCTTTTCAGGAAATCGAAGCAGAATTTGGTGCTCAAAGTCCAAGGTCTTTGGGATCATATCGCCATACTCAAACTGTTAATGGTCTTACTTTTAATGGTATTGACACAGGAGTTCCATCATCAGGTGAAATAAAATTTAGTGATTTTTATAGTAAAAGTCTGAATATAGTAGTTGATTGTTACTCAGGTAGTACTGAATCTCGTATAAATGCAAAAAATAACAAATGGAATAATAATAATATTGTTATCATAAATCCAAGCACAGTCTCAAAGAAAGAGGAAGGAACAAGAATTACCATTAGAGTTAACAAAAAATTTGGATCTGATAAAAGCAATCAGCAACACTGTGCCCTAAGAACAGGGACATGGAGTAATCCAGCACAAGTTATTGTTGACTTAGGTAGTAATGCAGAAATATATGGTGCTGGAGGAGATGGAGGAAACGGTGCACAAGGAACATCATCTAATGGTTTTAGTGGTGGAGATGGTACTAGTGGATTAGGTATCGAACATCAGGGAACTGTAATTAATTATAGATCTGGTTCACTCATTAGTGCTGGCTTCGGAGGAGGCGGTGGCGGTGGCGGTGGCCGTGAAACAAGTAAGAATGATAGAAGAGCTGGCGGTGGAGGCGGTGGCGGTGGTGCTGGTTGCCCATTTGGAGTTGGTGGAGAAGGCGGTACACCACAAGCAGGTACAAGACAAGCGAATGAGGATGTAGGAAGCGATGGTAATGCTGGAGATGAAGAAGAAGGCGGTACTGGCGGTGCAGGTGGTGATAATGACGACCAAGCAGGTGGACAGAAAGGTGGTGATGGTGGTGATAACGAACAAAATCCAGCAGCAGGACCTGATGATGATAGTCTAGGAGGACCAGCAGGTGCTAATGGTGCTGCAATTAGAGTGACATCTGGAGTAAGTTTTACGTTTGGTACGGGAGCTTTAGATGATGGAGAAATTAGACCATCATCCTTTGCTACTCCTGGTAACGCTGCGACAGGTGTTGCATAAATGAGATAGATATGTTATAGTAATATTATTATTTGATATTATGAAAGCAATCTTTAAGATAATTAAGTATAACCCTGAGAGACAACAGATAGTAGTAAGATTTGCAAGACTTCGTGCACCTGAATCAATCGACAAATATAAAGTCGGAGGAGCAATAGATTTATCACAACTAGATTGCTATGATTCAGAGTCTTTTGTAAAAAGTCTTATGAGAAAATTTGGTAATGATTTGGTAAAACAACAAGAGGATAAGGAACCAATTATAAATGAAGCAGAAACTATACCTGAAAAATTAAACTTTGAAGAGTTAGTGGGAAAGACAATTGAATGTAAAGTAGATGAAAGTAAGAGAGCGATACTTAAAATGAGAAGAGTAATATTATGAATCCCTCAATCAAAAGATTTGTAAAAAAATGCGAAGATTTTTATATCTGTGCTGAAATTGGTGAAAAAATGGCTGTGGGAGTTGAATATGCCGATGATAGACTAACATTATATCAATATATTGTTAAAGGTAAAATATCATTCAATACCATAGATGGAGATAATTTTACGAGAGAAATTTGTGAATCAAAAGATGGATTAATAGATGTTAAAAAATATCTTCATCAACGATTACTATTGACTGCTGATGAGGATTTTTTTATGATAGGATTTAATAGTATTAATAAAAACGTTACTTGGGATGGTGAATTAAAAACAAAATCATTCACAGGTAACTCTAATAGTTGGTTACTTGTACTAGATGGCAAACCAACTATTAATGGTAAAAGTCTAAGTAGATTTGATTATGCTAAATTAGAAGATAAATTGTATGATGTGACATTAAATGATGGTGTTATAGGAGTTTTTACGAAAACATGTCTATTTTAAAAAATATTATTGACAATAAGAATAAGATACAATTATTTTTAGAAAATTTAAATTGTGATTTAGATAAGTGGTTTGTATATAATTGTGCTACAGGTGATAACCCTACACTTAGGAAGTTTTCTCACAAAATGAGTTATCGTATTATGAATAGTAATACTGAAACATTTAAATCTAGATTCTTATATTTAAAAATAAAAAAAGATATGGTAGTAACTTGTGAACATTACGATGCGATTAAGGTTGATAGCATGGATATTGAAAAGGATAAGTATGATGATATAGGTAATGGATATTTAAGAAAAGATTTATTTGGTGAACTTGGTGATTTATTTTCTAATGACAAAATTTACACAGTTCATTATATTGAGGCATTAGGAGGAGTCGATCCTCATCGAGATCCTTGGATTTATGATTCAAAGTATAAAAATATTATATTCTATGACAATTTACCAGAAGATGCTAAACTAAAGATAAATGGTGATGATATATTAATTAATTCACCTCAAAATACAAACTTTGGAAATGATACTCACTCATATCAATTTAAGACTAGACCTTTTCCTTTAAAAATATTACATATTGATTATGAAGATGAATGTTAAAGAATTTTATAGTGATGAATCCATAGATGTGTGGAAGAAAGTTTTAGGTAATGACTTACACTACCATGTAGGATGGGGTAAGGGAGATATTTTATACAATGCAATTGAATATCTATATCAATTTATAGGTAAAAATAAAAAAGTATTAGATTGTGGATGTGGTTGGGGTGGAAGTGGAAAGGTATTACAACGGGATTTAAATTGTAAAGTAACGGGTATCACAAATTCATCCACTCAGTATGATTACATCAGAGATAATGTTTCAATAGATGTAAAACTTACTGACTTACACAATTATAAACCGCAACATAAATTTGATGTTGCAATATTCATAGAATCATATTGCCATCTCTCAAATGCAGGGAAGGTTTTATATAATATATCAGAAGCTACAGATAAAATAATATTCAGAGAATATCATCTAAAAACAAATCAATATCCAAAAAGTTATGTTGATAGATGGTTTATGAACATATATAGAAAAGATGAATTAGTTTCACTTATGGAACAACTAGATTTTCAACTAACACATCAGGAGGAACACTATGACTATGCACTTGAACCCACACTAGATTTGTGGTATAATAATATTAAGAAACTATCTAAGGAAGAAAAAACAGGACACATAAAAACACTAGAAGCAAGCACTAGATTTCTAAAAAGAAATATAGATGAGGTTCTGAGAACAGTAGGATTATCTACCTTTGTATTTGAGAAATGTTAAAATTATCAGACAATAATAACAATATAGAAGATGAAATAAAACAAGGGCAGTTTGGTTTGTCAATATCAGATCATATTCTGCATCTACCTGCTTTCATTGACAAAAATCAATGTATAAGTGTGATGAACTCTTTGGATAATCTTGAGAGGGATGATTCAGCACCATATACAGATGGATTATTAAATGATGATGCAGATACTTACTTTGACCCAGATATAAAATATATTGATAATGTGAGAGATCGAATATTTGTAGATGGACTAAAGGAATATGCGAGCAGGGTAAGGTCTTTTAACTGGTCTTACTATGATACAAAGTCATTTCATTGTTCTGAAATGATTATTCGTAGATATAATGTTGAATCTCAATTTAAATATCATCACGATGATATTATTGGAGAGATATTTCCACATTGGTTTTTAAGAAGACAGAATATTCTTACTTGTAATTTTTATTTTAGTGACGCAAAAGATTATGAGGGTGGTGATTTGGTTTTCACCTGTGGTAAAAGTTTTCATCCATCTATGGGTGATATAATTATTTTTCCATCTAACTGGATGTTTTATCACGAAGTTCAAAAGATTACAAAAGGAAAGAGATACTCAGGAACAGTATGGTTATACTATGGGTCAAGTAAAAGGATGCCAAATGCAAAATCGAAGGATTGGTAATGATAAAGTATCAGATGTATGAAAGAGAATTGACGAAGGGAGGTGTGTATCAATATCATACTTGTGTTGATAAATTAGATAATTATGATATTGATTTATTTGATTATGAAATTAATATCACCCCGAAAAATGAAACGTCACCACACGATTATTTTCATATATCTTGTTTAAGAAAAACAGTTGATGATTATATAAGAAAGAGTGTATTAGATTATTTTAAGATACCCGTTGACTTTCCCGTAGTATATCTAACTAGAAAAGTACCTTTTACACCTGAGTTTAAATGTGGATTTTACTTGAATACCTTTAAAAAATTTAAATCAATATATTTCAAAAAAACTTTAAATACAATCAAATTATTCAAAGGATTATACAATGATATTATACTTGCAGGGGATTTTAAAGAGGATGGTTCATTTGTAGATGAATCAATTAATATCGAGATTATGCCAATTCAATCTAAAGAGGTGTATTTCAAGATAAAACAAATACTTATAGATAAATTCAATATAGATAATTTTGAGTCCTGTGATAAATTATTTAATGATTACTCTATTGAAAAATTCCATTTTCATGTTAAAATAAAGTATAGTGTCAATGAATTAGTGGTAAAATTTTACAATACCTATCCAGTAAATCCATTTATTAATTATTATGATAACAAGAAAAAATTTAGATAAATTATATAATTGGGCGAGAGATAATTCATTTCCTCTGAAAAAAGCACCAACAAGCACTCATTATTCTAATAAAGATATTTACATTTGCGGATTGAAATTCGTTCGTAAGAATACAAACATTAAAAAAAATTTAATGTCAGAGGAAATTTATAAAATTTTAAAAGATGATGACATATTGTATGCTGTATATTCTATTTTTGCGGGTGGAACTATTTTAAGACCACATAAAGACCCTGATGTTTATAGTGCAAGATATAAAAGAATACAAATACCATTAAAAGTTCCCGAAGATTGCTATATGTTGTGGGGTAAGGAAAAAATTATATGGAAGGAAGGAGAACCACAATGTTATCCTGTAATGGATTACGTTCATCAAGCATCAAATCCTAGTGATAAATCTATTGAATTTTTATTTCTAGATGTAAAAATGAATACTGAGGTTGAATTATGAGTGAAATTATAAATGTTGATTATAATGTGCATAATTTATTTCCCACACCAATTCATTGTTTAAAAATAAATGACTTTGACACAAAAAAACAAGCACTTATTGATTACGCATACAATTTAAGAGATAATGCCGAGAGAGGTAGAACAGCATCTAATCGTGGAGGTTTTCAATCTTTGGTATTTAAGGTCAAGGGTGGGGATGTTCTCCAAGACCTTCTTATTAATGTTCTATCAAGCATACCATCATTTAAAAATAATGTCGATGTTAAATGTCATACTTGGGTTAATATAAATCCACCAAATGCCTTAAATGTAAAACATTGTCATCCTAATTGTGATATTGCAGGAGTTTTATGGATAAAAATACCAAAAAATTCTGGTAAGTTAATGTTCGTATCTCCATATAATTATATGTGTTATAATGAAATGATGTGTTATTCAAGAAAATTTAGAGATAATCATGCTTATCATTTTGATTACTCTTATGAAGCTGTTGAGGGAGGTTTAATGTTATTTCCAGCACATTTAGAACATAAAGTCTTAGAAAATAAATCAGATGAGGATAGAATCTCAGTTTCTTTTAATTTAAATTTGATTAATAGGGATCCAGAGGTAGATTAGACAATAATTTAACTGTCACAATCACTTACACATATGGTTTTCGTGTGCTATAATAAGTGTAATTAAACAATTAAAATGAAATCCATTATTACCGACTTGATTGAGGACTACAAAGAATCTGCTTCATACTGGTCTGGTTCTATTTTTGAAAGTGTTACACATTTTTCTACTGATTATAAAGGTAAATTTGGAGAGGAACTTCTATTTAATTTAATCAAAAAACATACAGAAATCCCAGTTGAGTGGGATGCAGACTCAAATACTGCGAATGACGATGGAGTTTACGACTTATTCTGGACTCTTAATGGTAACAAAAAACGAGTAGAGGTAAAAACTTCTGGTAGGACAGTATCAAATGGAAGACCTATTGGTTGGCAACACGAAAATGTTTATTATGAAGACAATAAGTGGGACAATGTAGTTTTTCTTGATTACGATGCAAATGACGTTATATTTGTTACTGTTGTTGACTATAATCAAATAGTAAAAAACAATACAATTGACCTATCATTATTTGGTAAATCAGGACACAAGAGAAAGAATGAAGAGGGAAAAGCAAAGGTAGACTTCAGTATGAAATCTATTCAAAATGGTATTGACAAAGGTTTGACATTCGAGTATGATTTGAATAACCCAGATGACGAAGGATTAACTTATTTCTTAGAGGAAAAACTTGGAAAGTAATATTTACAATTTTTATAAAGATATTACGAATAGACACACTCTTAATGATATTTCAACATCTTTGGGTGTGAATAAAGGTACAATAAAAAGGTGGGAATTACTAAAAGAAGTGCCACCACAATACTACTTTGATTTATGTAGATTGGATGGTATTCAAGTTGATTATACAAACTACACAGAAAAAGAAAAAGACCAATTTTTTACAAGTAAAGATACTGCTAAGTATTGTTATGATAAATGCCTACAAGTATTATCTGAGTGGGATGTAGATTTATCTGATTATACCTTTATTGAACCATCAGCAGGGGATGGAAGTTTCTTTTCATTATTTCCAAAGGAGAGAAGAATAGGAATAGATATAGAACCAAGATGTGATGATGTCATACAATCAGACTTTTTATTATGGAAACCAACAACAAATAAAAATATATGTTTAGGTAATCCCCCCTTTGGATTAAGAGGTAATCTTGCACTTAAATTTATTAATTATAGTGCAGAGTTTTCAGATTTTGTTTGTTTTGTTTTACCACAGTTGTTTGATAGTGATGGCAAAGGTAGTTGTAAGAGTAGAGTGAAAGGTCTTAATCTTATTCATAGTGAAGTAGTTGACTCAGCATTTTATTATCCAGACGGAAAGGATGTTGATGTTAATGTTGTATTTCAAATATGGTCTAAGCATCATCAAATTTATGAAGAAAAGATTGATTTATCAAACTTAATTAAAATATATTCATTGTCAGATGGTGGAACTTCGGGTAGCACAAGAAATAAAAAACATTTATATACTTGTGATTATTACTTACCATCAACTTGCTTTGGAGAGGATTGTATGAAAATATATGATGACTTTGAAGAGTTACCACATCGAAGGGGATATGGTATAGTTGCAATCAATCATCAGAACAATATTCAAGATATTATGAATGAAATTAATTGGTCGGAAGTTGCATTTCCATCAACTAATGGAGCATTTAATTTAAGATTTGATATAATAGAAAAAACAATATGGAAAAACCTACCTATGACAATTAAAGAACTATCACAATCAAACCCCAATACACTTGAATCTCTATTATACTAGTAATATCTAAAGAAAACTAATGCAACTAAGACCACATCAAGAGCAAGCAATACAATCAATGTTAGACAATGACAAAGGACAAGTCATTGTTCCTACTGGTGGTGGTAAGACCATCTGTATGATTATGGATGCTGTCAAGCAGTTAGAAGATTATGGTACAGTTGTAGTCGTTGCACCACGCATACTACTTGCAGAGCAATTATCACACGAATTTATGGAAATCATTGATAAGAAATACAATGATGTAGATGTGATGCACGTTCATAGTGGTAAAATCAAAGGTGTATTCAGTAGCACTAATCCAGTTGAGATACAGGGATTTGTTGAACAGAACTTAGTAAATTTCTTCAGTAGAACTATTATATTTACAACATATCATTCATTACACAAAATTCAAGAAAGTGGTATTATGGTTGATACTATCTACTTTGATGAAGCACACAACTCAGTACAGAAAAACTTTTTCCCTGCTACTGATTACTTCTCACAGTATGCAGGTAGATGCTATTTCTTTACAGCAACACCAAAGCATAGTCGTTCTCCTGAGAAAGCAGGTATGAACTGGATAGAGGTATATGGTGGTGTGATATGTCAAGTACCTGCACCAAAGTTAGTCAAGCAGGGTTACATACTACCACCTAAAGTCAAGGTATATCGTTCAAGAATACTCAAGAAAGATGAGTTAGTTGCAGACAGAGACAATGAGCAAATGATTGGTGCGATTGACAATCTTGATAAGGACAAAGTATTGATATGTGCTAAGTCAACCAGACAGATTGTTGCACTTGTATCACAGACAGATTTCGTACAGCAACTTGCTATTCGTGGTTACTCTTATATGTTTATCACAGCAAAGACAGGTGCGATGATTGATGGAGAGAAGGTTGACAGAGAGACTTTCTTTAATACTCTTAATGAGTGGGGTAGGACAGACAAAAAGTTTGTTGTACTTCATCACAGCATACTCTCAGAGGGTATCAATGTCAATGGTCTTGAAGCAGTATTGTTTATGAGGTCTATGGACTACATAGGTATTAGTCAGACAATCGGTAGAGTTATTCGCAAGGGCGATGCTGACAAAGTATTTGGTCTTGTATGTGTACCAGTTTACTCTAATGTTGGTATTACTACCGCAAGAAAGGTTGAAGCAGTAGTCGATACTATCTTCAACAAAGGTCAAGCAGCTACAACAATTATTTCACGATGAGTAAAATAGTATTAGTCACAGGTGGATTTGACCCGATACACTCAGGTCATATTTCATATTTTAAAAACGCAAAAGAATTATACCCTAATACTCCATTATGTGTTGGTCTTAATTCAGATGAGTGGTTAATTCGTAAGAAAGGAAAGTATTTTTTACCTATGAAAGAAAGAAGAGCAATAGTCAAGGAACTTAAACCAGTTGATTTGACGATTACTTATGATGATACCGACAACTCATCTAATATGGCAATCTATAAGTGTTTACAAATGTATGATAAAGTGATATACTGTAATGGAGGAGACAGAG
>VTLG01004174.1_pt1 | contig 33045 bp, 47 predicted proteins | sample 4694571 | NCBI WGS metagenome assembly VTLG01 (sample SAMN12604809, study PRJNA352737) | marine metagenome | biome: ENVO:00000447; feature: ENVO:00000209|ENVO:00000569|ENVO:01000036; material: ENVO:00002151; isolation source: viral sequences binned using virsorter ...
CCTCCAAGCGCTTCTCATTGGTTCTGGAAGAGCATCTAGGAACTTTACATACTCTGGGTCTAGGTTCTTCAATGTAGGATTATCATCGATAGTAGCTGGTATGTATATCCTCTTCCTTCCACTTATTTCATCCCTAAACGCAACATTAGCCTTCTTAATGTTAATCTTGAACCTTTTCTTTATCCACTGATGACCAGCACCACCGGGATTACAAGTAAGAAATATCTGTGGTTTAATGCTGGTTGTAGACCTTACTGAAGACAATAACCTTAAGTAGTTCTCCTCCAAAGGTATCTGTCCTAGTTCTTCAATTAACAGCCTATGAATTTCCCATCCTTGATAAACCTCAAATGAGTTCTCTTGACTTAAATGTCCAGTGTATATCTTAGCCCCAGATGGGAATTTAAATACAGCTGGATTACCAGTACAAGTAGCTGTCTTGTATAGCTGTCTAGCCCTATCCAACCAGTTCCTCAAATCAGAGTAATTCCTTCTGATGCAGAGTCCTACATAGTTAGGGTCTTCTACTCCCTTTAATAGCCATACAATACCAGCATCTGTCTTTCCTCCACCTCTAGCTCCTCCATAGAGGATTTCATATACTGATTCATTAATGGATAATGCTAGTGTCTGTTGACCTTTATGAGGTGTCCAGATTGCTGCGTTATCTTTCAAAAAGCGTCCTTACTTATTCAGATTCTGGTTCTGATTGTGGCGGCAGAAATACAAAGCCGCTATTATCATCTGAACCAATTTTAAGTTCTGAAGATTTCAATGCTGGAACTAATCTTTCAACCACCAATTTAGCGCAGTTCATTGCGTCCTTATGCTGGTTCTTTTTACCTAAAGTAGATGCTGTCTCAATGATTTGATTAATCAAGTCTACAGCCTTTGGATTTGACCTAAATTTCTCAACAATTGTATGTTCTTTCTTTGGTCTTCCCACAGAAAATCTATTTCCTGCAGTAAATCTACCATTTTTTCCTCTTCCAGAGTCGATAACCGATGAATTATCGTTTTTTACGGAACTTTCCACCTCCTCGATGTCTCCCTCGATAACTTCAACGGCTGTTTGATTTTCAATTGATTTATCTAAATTTTCTTTCAATTCTTAAGTCCTTTTTTGCTTTCAAGTTTTCCATTTTTTTTTCCTAATTGGTAAGCTTCTTCTATTGCGTTTTCCATTATGTTTGAAACTTGTTTTGAGCTCTTGAATAATCTTATTATTAATCTGTCATATAGTGATGGTTTAGTTTTTGTCTTCATCATCTTTAAGGTTGTTATAGTAGTCTTCATATGTATCATAGTTATAGTTGGATATAGTTGGAGTTCTATCTTCATCGCTGTATTCAATTGGCGATGTTATATCAGTGACTGCTTTATTATAAACTGATGCCCCAGATTTAAATCCTATAATTGTGATTATTACTCCCATTATTACCCCAGATGTAAAGATTAGAATTTCCATTGTACTTATATTATTAAATAATATTTATATAATGTTAGGTCGTTTTTTAGACTTTAAAATATTTTTTTCTCCTCGATAAACTTAGCATATGAAAAGTTTTTCTTGTTTTATATTTTTAACAAGTGTTAAATTAGCGTAGCGTTAGAAATTAAAAATAATTAAAATGGAGATTCAAATGACAAAAATAATTTTAAAATCAGTTGGTTCAGTAATAAATCTGGAAGATATGTGTATACATCCTATGTTAGCACAAGGAGCCCACTGTGTTGGTTCTGGTGTTCATTTAGAAGATGTAGAAGACGAATGGTTTTGTAATTTAAGTAGAGATGATGCAGGTAGACTTAAAGAGTTCTTAAATGATGAACTAAAAGATGTATTTGTAGAACCAGTTATGGTGCCAAGTCGAACAAATATGGACTGGAAACGAATTAGCTATCGTACTTATAATAATCTTAAATCTATCCTATCTAAACTTGAAGATGCAACCTTAGTTAAATGTGATGATTGTGGTCATAAGGGAACTGAGTTTGATGATTTTGGTTCTAGGATGTTTGTTAATGTTGAAACATATGATTCTAATTTTGTTCCTAATGGTGGTTTTTTCAGATGTTTAGCTTGTGATGAGGAATGTGATGGGGAAAGGGATTTTATAAAAGAATAAACCCACTGATGAGGGTGTCGGATTGCGGCACCCAAGAAACCGAGAGGTCTGGGAAAAACAAAAACAAATAAAAATAATGGAGAATAAAATGAAAAACATTAAAATAATAAACGCAGAGCTAAATTTAATTAATACAAGTAATAAAAATACAATAAAAATAGCTATTGTAATGGATGTTAATTTAGGGCTTGATAGAGATATTTTTAAATTTGAGGTTGAAACAACGGGTGGCAATTGTAGGGTCCAATTAGTATCGCAATGGCACTCAACAGATGAATTGCAAACTTATATAAATTTAATGAACGGAGAACTGCCGCGTTTTAAAGGTGCAACTACAATAAATGAATTTGCAGATAAAATAAAAGCAGCCTATAAAGTTTTGGAGTCAAAGCCGAGCTATAATAGATTTAAAAAGGCACCTGCAAAAAGAATTGCAGCAAAAAAGAAATAATAATTAAAATAAGGAGATTCGTAAAAATGAAAAATGAAATCGTAACACAAAAAAGAGTTCACAGCGTAGGTCACAAAAATGTAATAGTTCTTCATTATCATATGAGTAATGGAGAGCTTTATAGTGCTTGGCTTGATGATGGGAGATTTAATGTTAATCTCTTGATAGATTCAAATGGAATTGAAAGAACCTTTGGTGGTGGGAACACATCTTTTTTTGTTGACTCATCTGACATTAGTGTAGTTCAAGATGCTATATGGTGCATTGCTAATGGTTGGTTAGAATTCCCAGAGGATTATTTTAAAGGTTTTTCTAAAAATAAAATAACAAGAGCTGTCAACAAAAATCAATATGTTTGGGGTTTAAGGAATTTCTGCAATGATTGTAGTGGTACTGGAAATGTTCCTTCTTCAGATAATGAATATTATGTGAATTGTAATGTTTGTGATGGTGATGGAATACTAAAATAAATCCCACTGATGAAGCACCTCCAATTTGGGGGTGCAGAAACCCTAGCGGTTTGGGAAAAAAAATAAAAATGGAGATTAAGAAAATGGAATATATAAAAATAGAAAAAAGTGAATTAATGGAAATTTGTAGAACAGCAAAAAGCTTAATGAAAAATGCTGATTCATTTAGTGACAATGCTATACAAAATAAAGCATATAACATTCTTTTAAGGGCTCAACAACCCTTACAAGAAGAAGACCCACAAAACATATAAAATAAAAATGGAGATTAAGAAAATGGCAAGTATAGAAGGAAAAAAAATAACAATAGTAAAAGCAACAGAAGAAAGAAATAAATTTGGATTAAGAAAGTCAAATGGCTTACCATCATATTGTCATCTGCAAAAAAGAAATACAGATGGTGATTTTTCACAATGCAAAGTTGGTTTACATTCAACTACTTTAATTTTAGAAAGAGGTTATAGAGAATGGTGGGATGAAAGATGCTTTATTAATTTTGTATCAGAAAAAACTACAACTGAAACTCAAATTGCTGGAATGGGAAAAAAACATAGTAGATTGGTAGATTTCTCAGCACAGCTTTCTTTAACAGATGTAGAAAAATTAATAGATGGATTAGAGCTAATGAGAAAAGATATGATATTAACTAAAGCTGATAAAGAGAGAAATGATGAAATTAAAGAAATGAGTGATGATAAATATTGTTCTTAATGTGGAACTAGGCTTGTTCATATTGACTATTGTGATAAAAGTTGGAATTGTGATGATTGGAGTTTAGATATGTGTAAGTGTTGTGTTGATAAAACAACAGATTAAAATAAAAAAAATAAAAATGGAGATTAAGAAAATGAAATACCTATTAATATTAATTACTGCGTTGTTAGGTCTGTTAGTTGTAAGTCATATTTCCAGAGGTTTGTATTGGTATCCTCTGGGGTTTATTTGGGTGACATCAATATGTATGTCTTGGGTTGTTATTAGATTAGATAAAAGCAAATTTTAATAAAGGAGAAATAATGAAAAAGAAAATTAAAAAAAGAATAAAGTTTTTAAAATCATACTATTTAGCAGATAAACAAAGTTCAACAAATTCGAGAAGGTGTGTTGAATTAGTGATTGAAGAATTAGAAAATTTATTAAAGGAGGAGAAATAATGGACCAAAAAATAAAAAAAGAAATCAAAGGATGCTTGGCTGAGATTAAGCTTCTGACTGATAAAAAATATATAAAAATTTATTGTGAAAGAATAAACAGATTAATTGATAAGGAGAATGAGTTTAATAGTATTAAAAACCCAATGCATAGCATAGACTTATTGTCACATATATTTGAATTTGAAATTTACGAATCTGATTGTCCTAAACATCGCCAAGTAACTCTTGACCATAGCACTGATACTATTTGGTTTGGAGATGTAGATATTTTTTTAACTAAATTGAAAAATTATCTTACTCAATTTTCTTTCACAAGAGATGCTTATGAAAATGTCAATTTAGAAAAATTAATTAGAGCAGTTGAAAATAAATATTTAATAAAGGAGAATAAATAATGAATGAATTAAAGCATATTAAAAATATTTATCCAAACGGAAAACAATATTGTGGAGATTGTAAATCTTTTAATGTAGATGGTTTACTTTGTCATAATTGTAATGATTATCCAATGATTATGAAAGTAAAAGATAAAACAAAAATACATATATACGAATGTGATGCAGGAAGAAATCAAAGCTATCATATAAAAACAAAATTAAATAAAATAAAAACGGGGGCAAGTAATATGACAAACGCAATGAAACCAAAACTTGGCGATTATTCTGAATCATTAGTTGATACACCTTTTAATCGTGAGGTTCAAGAAAGATTAGATTATTGGAATGCTAAAATATCCAAAGTAACCAAAGATTATAAGTTGTTTGGTTTTCAACAAGATAAGAATACATCAAAGACTGTAGAAATTTTAGCAATGGCTACAAAGCATTGTCCAAAAAGATTGATAGGTGGAAATGCCAAAGGCTTTTTAAGTCGCCACGAAAAATATCCAGAAGGTATGATATCAAACTATATAGGGATAGGATTGAATGGTGAGATTGCAGTTGGATATAAATATTTATTGGAAGACTTAGACGATTATATGGAACAAGTAATGCAAAATCACAAACTTAGCGATGATGACTGGGAAGCAATACGATTCGCAGTTGACTATAATAAAGGAACTATACCTTGGACATACAGAATAACTTCAAAACCAATACCAAACGGAGGCAAATAATGGAACAAACTATAATAGGATTAATACTTATGATTGTTGTTGTCGTTTCTTTTATTGTCGCTGTTGAAGGTATTGCTACACTTGTTGTTAGATTGTATTACTATATAAAAGATAGGAGGAGTTAGTATGAATGACTTTAATTATGTTTCAAAATTACCGCCAGAAGAATGGGAATGGTTTGAAGATGGTGAACACTTTGAGTTTGGTGAAAAGGAAATATTTATGACCACGACATACAATGGAATTAAATATGACTGCACCGCTTATGTTGATTGTGATGGTGGAATATCGATTGATGAAGAATCTATTGATATGGTATCAAAACCAAAGTCCAGAATAGATATTTTAAAATGTTCTGTTTGGGCGATTATCATCTGGGGTACATATTTAATATGGAAAACAATTATAACTTTAATCATTAATAAAATAGGAGATTAATATGGGAGCTATGAAAGATAACTGGGCTACAATGGATGGATTTTATGATAGGTTCAACATTATGGAATCTAGTAGCATTCAAAAAGAAAAAGATGAAAAAGATAAATTAAAAAAAGAAGCTGGAGCTAAGCTTAAAAAAATAAGAAAGAAATATGGGCTAACTCAAGTTCAGATGGCTAAGAAAATGGGATATGATAGTGGTGCTATAATTTCTCAAATAGAAAAAGGTCATAGAACTATTACTGGAGTTGGAGCGAAATGCCTTAAATATCTAGAGATTGTTTTGGAGAAAAAATAAGGCTGACTTTAATGTTAGATTATCAAAATCCTCTTTGGTTAAGGTAATCTCCCATTTAGTTCTAACTTGATTGTAAGGGATGTAGGCAATCTTTCTAAACTCTGGATGAACCATAGCGAAGATGTCTACATTCCTTTTTTTATACCCACCTCTTTTTTTAGTCTTATTCATTTTAGATGTTTTAATGCAGTACTTATAAGATTGTCCATTGGTTCTGGTTCTTGCGGATGTTTTAACTTGGAGTTTATAGTGGTCATCTTTATCAAACAAAAGAACATCATACTGAGCAAACGATTCTACCATTGTAGCTTTGTATCCATAAAGGAATGATTCAAAACAAACTAAATGTTCTCCAGCTGTTCCAAGTGAATGACTCATTTATTATAGATAACTCTGGTTACTGATTCATAGCTTAAATGATACCTCTTTTTGACCTTTTCAATCTTTGTGTCATAAGATAAGTCAGAATAACTTAAACCTTCCCAGAACGCTCGAATTTCAGAATCCCTTAGTGCAGTATCCATTAAATCATTTAGTCTTTTAAAATCTATATGCTTACTCTTCATATAACTTTCTAAATATAGACTCTGCCAGATTCACAGTTATAGCATTGCCAAATTGTTTATACCTTTGACTATCAGATTGACAATCATTCCAATCATCTGGAAACCCTTGTAGCCTAGCAGCTTCTACTGGTGTAATCTTTCTAATTTTGTTTTCAACTTTCAAAATGCTATCATATTGAGCACAAGTTATAGTGTTGGCAACATTATCATTTCTAACTTCTAATCTTTTATATCTCTTAGCTTTTTCTTCCTTTGTCATATTGGAGCGTCTTGGATAAGTTCTTAATGCAGCTGACTTTACAATATATGGTGGGGTAGCTAAGGTTAGTGTAGGAGATATTCCATTCTTTCTTACTCTCAAACCTTCATCACTTCTCCAATCAGCTACCTCTATTTCTTCACTCTTTCTAGGAGTTTTTTCGTCATATCTTCCGAGAGGAAATACTTGGGGTCTGGATTCTCCTCTAAGATGTCCGACAATGTATATCCGCTCTCTGTTTTGAGGCAAGCCTCCTTCGCACTTAGTATTAAGGAGTTCCCATTGCACATCATACCCAATGTCGGCAAACTCTTGCAATACGATGATAAAGTCCTCTCCTTTATTAGATGAGAAAAGTCCTCTGACATTTTCACATATAAAATATTTGGGTTTTTTATCCCTAATGATTCTAGTTGCTTCAAAGAAGAGGCTACTTCTTCCTCCCTTGAGTCCTTTTCTGTTGATGTTAGCAACCGATAAATCTTGGCAAGGGAATCCGAAAGTGACGAGGTCAATTTCTGGTAGTTCTTCTGCTCTGATGTCTGTGATGCTTCCGAGTTCTTCTGCATTTGGAAATCTCCTTTTAAATACTTGATTACAATTTTTGTCTATATCTGAATATCCTATCCACTTAGCGTATACTCCAGCCCGATGTAGTCCTAATGAAAAACCACCTATTCCAGAAAATAAGTCCAGATGGTTAATTGGTTTTCTTGAGTTCTTCATACTTTTCCTTTATCTCTTCATATAGTTCTTCTAAATCTACATTTGTAAACTTTACTCTTTGTTGGTGTTTAGTATGGAGTTCATCAAGTTTATCTTTTCCGAACTTTTCCATATACCAATTGTAGTAATGATAAGGCTGAAGGTTGTGTTTAAAATTACAAGGGTAACACTGCTGAAAACAATTGCCCTCATCCCATCTGGTTGAGTAATGCCTTCTGCTAAATAAATGACCGCAGTTTCCATTATCTGGAGAACCGCATAAGACACAATACTTGTCTCTTAGCCTAATATATTTAGAAAATATTTTATCTAGTTTTTTTACTAGAGTTTTTCTTGATGGTTTTCTTTTCGCCAAATATCTTATCCCATTTTTCTTTTGATATATCTTTCATACTAAAAGACATACTGTTAACTGGATTTTGAATAGGGTCAACATAAGCCCCATCTGAAGGTGGCTTTCCAGACTTAGCTTTCTGTCTAGCCTTCTCCTTCTCCTTCTTCTCCAGTATCGAATCTTTCATCTCGCTCATCTAATCTCCTAAGTTCATCTTCTAACTTTTCAAACTGAAGGGGCGAGTTGTAGCTCACCCCTTTAGCAAACTCTAGAAGCATATTGTTTTTCTTTTCGAGTTTTTCAATATCAGATTTAAGTTTAGAATTAATCTTCGAAAGAGCATTATTATCCTTAATTAAATCTTCAAACATTACGCTGGTATTCCAGTTTTTTGATTTAAAGAACTATACTCTCCAGAAGGGTCATAAATATCACTTGCCAATCTGTTTAGCTCTTCCCTATTCTCTTTGGGAATCCAAACAATATCGTGATACTGGTCATCTTTTCCCTTAACTGATGGTGAAGCTACAAATAGTCCGTGGCTTCCCTCTACCAGCTTGCAGTTCTTGATTTCAAACCCTTCACTTGTTTTAATTGTGAGAATTGCTTTAACTTTTCCCCAATCTACATTTCTCATTGCGATTATTTCCATCTTTTTCTCTCCTTATTTATCTCTTTTATCGTGACATCTAATTTACGGTATATAGGGATATGCTTTTTAAGTCTATCTCCATATATATTACCGATTTCATCTCTTGCTTCTGTAAGCAAATCTAAAAATTTTATTATATCCCTTATCCTTATCATTTAAATCTCTTAAAGTATTCAGATGGTATATATTCAACCTCTTTTATATCATACTCATTTCTTTTTAATTTCGTTCTGCCCTTATGGTAAATTGGGAAGAAATGATTCGGTTCGTTTTTATAGTATAAATCTACATCGGTATACCTAACCCCTAAAAAAACTGGAAGCGAGGAAAAAAGGTGTTTTTTTCTAATCTCAACCATCTTCTGGTGGTCTATTATAAGTGAGTTATATTTAGTTGATTCAAAGCTTCTGTTTTTAAGTTCAATGTAACCTAAAACTTTATCTGTTTTGGGTTCAATCAGCATATAGTCTATGGGATTAAAATCTCCACCTTTATGTCGTATGGTCCTAATGTCTTGGCGTAGTTCACATCTCCAATATTTCTCAATATCCCTAGCGAACTCTTCTTGTGCTGGCAATGATTTAATTACATCCCTATCAACCTCTATAGACATTCATCCCACCTTTTTTTATTTTTAGTTCCAAGCTCTCTTTTTGCGCAAGACTTGCAAATCTTTTCCAGTAAAAGTTTATTACTAAAAGGGCTATACCATTCATACCATTGGACATTCTTGTAAGAAACATTTCCACAACATAAACATAATCCAGAACCTTTAATCCCCTTTTTTATAATCATTTACTATCTTTGCCAGCCTAACTATCTCTTTAGTTAGTCTTCTGTTTTGTTTTTTTATTTGGTCATATTTATTTTCATAGTAATGCATATCAACTATAATCTTATGCAGTTCCACTGAATCTATAATCTCAATACCGCTTAAACTATTTTCTTCTTCTTCTTTTACCAAAATAAACTCCTAATTTATAACGCTCCAACAGCACTTCTTATACTTAACCCCACTATCACAAAAACAAGGTTCGTTTCTTTTAGGCTCCTTGAATTTAGATATAACCTCTAAACCTAATGCCCTTACTCCATCTATTCTTGTGTGGGATACTAATTCGTGAATTACTTTTTTCCAGAGGACAAGTGTTCCATCTGGATGTTCGTCCAGACCTTTGAACACATCTTTATGTGAACAATAACCTTTATTTACTAGGGTTTGTTCCTTTTCCAAATAATGCCTCTTTTATTTCATCTTGGGTTGCTGCGGCTTGTTCCGCTTCCTTTAAATACTTCTGCTGTTTCTCTATATTCTTATGCATTCTTCTTTCAGCAGCTTCATACATCTTTTCTTCTTTTTCTTGTTGGGATATTTCTTTTTCTATTATTTCATCTTCCCATTTTTCATTTCTCAAGTATCTAACTGGGTCAAGCCTATATTTCTTTTCTGTGTTTTTAGTATATAGTTTAGTATGAATCATTATCTTATCTATCAAAACCATAGACTTAATGTTTTTATTCCAATAGTTCAATGCTGGTTTCTTAGTTGTTTTTTTATCATACAATGAATACCATAAATCAAATTCTTTTTTATATAGTTTTTTAATATTAGTAGTTACAGTCTTATTATTTATTAGCGGGTTTTCCGCTGGTGGATTTTCCGCTGTGGACGAGAGTGGATTTTCCACTATGGTTCTTATTTTGTAATTTATGTTTCTGGGATTAGTAGTTTTATCCTCATAAACGCTGTATTGGGTTATAAACTTTCCAGACTTTTTACAATTGTATTTAGTCCTAGTTAAATAGTATTCATTTTCTAACTCTACTAGAGATGATTTTATGGAATCATAACCATCTTTAAAGCTATTGGATATATCCCTAATGCTTGTTTTCCATTCTTGAGGTTTAGATAAAAGATAAATTAATACAGCCTTAGATTTAGCTGATATTTTATTGTCATATATCAAAGCATTATCTATCATTGTGAAATTGTTTTTTTTATGTGTAACGAATTTATGCATAATAACTTCTCCAAAGTTTAAGAGCTTTTTGTTTTTTCTTGTTCCACTTTTGACTCATTTTTCTTCTGCAAGGTTTACATAGACTGGACTTCCCGCCAGTGGAACTTTGACACAAATTACTAGCGGGAACATCCTTATTGCATTTACGACACTTTTTCATTGCTCGCCTTTTGAAACTGCGTCTCTAATCTAGGTTTTCTCTTAGGTTTTCCTTCCTTATCATATTGCTCATAAAACATATTAAACTGAAACACCAAATGCCCAACTGCATCTGGGTTATAATCCATTTCATAAAGCAATTCTGTTCTAGGTGATGGAGCTGAACCATTAAAGTTTTTTATGCATCTTATTATTCCAAGTCTATCTATCTTTTGTTCTGGATGATTTTCATCCCATAACATTTTATACATAGATAGTTGATACATATAATTATGGTCTTTATGATTTAAGGATGTCTTAGCATCTAACATCCATATTTCTCCATCTATTTCCGCCACCATATCACACCTACCCGCAAAAGGATATACTAACTTACCCTTCATAACCTTAGAGCAAAAAAGCATCTCTTCTTGTGATATGATTTTAGGTTGATATTTTTCTCTCCAAGCAACATAGCTTATCATACCCTTTTTAGCTTCATTTGATTCATTCTCAAAATCAACAAGCATACCTTCTTCATAGTCTTCAATACCTTGATGTACTGCATTTCCATCTATTAAAGCTTGTGTTTTTTTATTATAGAACACATCAACACTACCTTCAGATTGTTTAATCATATAAAGCAGTGTAGAATGAGCTATTGGGTTTCCATATCTGCACATAGTAGTTGCAGAGGGAACTATAACTCCCTCCGCAATTTCATAAAATCTACCATAATGAGTTCTTGGATAAATTCTAGGCTTAAACATTAAGCAACCCTATTCTTGAAATTTTTAGTAGCTTGGTCTACTAGTATTGTTTCAAGTTTTTTAAGGTTTCCAAAATGTTTAACTTGGTCATCATTTTTAGCGTTTGATTTCCAGAATTTCATATCCTTACGGACCTTTGCAATATCGTTATCGTAAGATGTATAATCCTTACCTTTATTGTATCCGCAAAGAATCTCTTGACTGAAATCAAAATCCTCTTCTTCTGTAGTGGATAATTCCGGAGAAGGTGAACCTTTGGGTAAAGGGTTGGCTCTTGAAGGTTTTGGAGATTCGTTAGAAATGCCTTCGACCTTCTCCGTTTTAAATTCTTGTAGCATATCCATACCATATATATCAGAACCTAAACCAAAACCTACTGATATGCATTTGGTAAGACATCTCATTTTAGCTGTGTTAATATCAAAGCAATTAGTTGATGGTTGATTTCCAGTTGATTTTGTTACTGGTAACCACATATGCTGCTTAACATCACCTATAGAACAATTAACTTCAACAGAACAGCTTCCATCTTTATAATACTGAACATCTACCATAGTTCCGTCAGCTTGTTCCCATATTGTAAATTCATATTTGAATTCTGGATAATGCTTTAATATTACCCCTAAAGCATACGACCAACTAATATATTTTGCTGTAAAATTTCCAGAACCCTTCGTTTCTATTTTATCCTTTGGAATCTGTATAGAAGATAATTTATTTCTAATATCCTCTATATTATTAACCTTAGTCATTTTGAATCTCCTTATTTGATTTTTCTATTTAAGTCGACACAAAATAAAGTGAGGACCAATAGTTTTTTTTGATTTGTAATTGAAGAAATCTAACATAACGAATCTCCAAATTGTTACATAGATAATATATTAATTATTTTTTTAATATCAAAATTATTTATTGGTCCTCTTATAAAGGTACTATTTTTTGATTTTATCTACAATAGGTTTTAAAACCATATCCCAGATTAAATCATCTTTTTTAGAGGGGCTTAGCTTTATGGCTTTTTCTACTACATATAAGCCTAATAGAAACCATTCCCAATTAGATGTAATTAGTTCAAACATTATTTTTTCCTTTCCAGACTTTTAAGTCTGCTTAATATTCTCTTAATATCCTTTTCCTTAAATATGGGAGGGTGTGAGTCAGCTTTTAAATTTTTAACCTCTTTCTTGAGAGTAGCCATATCTTTGTCAGTCTCTTCTTGAGCTTTTCCTAGCTTGTCTATACCCTTGCCGTGCATTTTAGTAATAAGGTCGAGTTCGTTATCTTCTTCTACATAAGATTTTATTTTATCAAGATTCCATTTTTTTGTTATAGCCTTTAGAACTTGCTTTAATATAACATTCAAAATCTTTTTTCCTATTATTCCTTGTATCATATTTTTCTCCACTGTTTAATTTTAATGCCCAAAGTTATTAATCCAATAAGTAAACCAACGAGTAAAGTGAGGAAAGAAAGAATAGGATTTAATATATCCATCCAATATAAAGCTCCAGAACCTACGCTTGATAGCATCCCAATTTCTGGCTGGTTGTTTAAAGTGTCTATAAAATCTTTCATTCCTACTCCTCATCAAATAATATTAATAATCCGCCCACAAAAACTATTGTGAATCCCAATAAAAAAAAACCTAATTCAGTCATTACAATCATCCCATTTCTTCAAATCCAACATTGGGAGAGGTTTTTCAATTAGGTGGTCTTTAAGTTTATCATTTTGTATTGCCACTTTGTTTCCACCTTTAACAAAGGGTTTACCATCCGCACACCCTATTTCATATACAAATAAAATAGTTTTCCACATTCCTACTCTTACTACTCTAGCTGGTCTGTCATCAAATATTATGACATCATCAGTATTTAAATCATCACCAGCAAATACTTTTATAGCTTCTATGGAAGACTCAATTGTCTTTCTTCCAATAAGGAACACAAAAGCAACAATAGCCATCCATCCATATTGACCTATTAGGGTTTCTATCTGCTGTTCCATTCTACCCCTTGTTTGCTTTTAAGTAATGTTCAACTGTTCCTTTTCCTAAATTAGTATTATAATGCTCTTTCCAATATTTAGCCCTCTGTTCTTTTGTTTTTGGTATTGCAGAGGGAACTCTTCTATAATGGAATCTACACATACAAATAGCTATTGCAATATTTGTTTTTACACAGAATTCTAAATTCATAGGGTCTAACCCAAACTGAATTAAAACTTCAACGAGAGGTTGTCTAAACTCAACATAATTATTGAATATGTCTTGTATAGTAGCTGGCTCTAATTGAAAGAAAGATACTGCCGGACCTCCACCCATTTGAATTAAATTCCTATAGCCAGTTTCCGCATTGCCAGTTTCATATATTAAAGCCACAGCCTCTCTTGTTTTTCTAATCCCAGTAGACTTTTCTAACTTTCCTAAAACTTCTTCTATTATATTTCTTATATCTTTACTAATCGCCATATGCTGCGTCCACTTTATTTTCCCACTGGGCTGGAGTTATCATATCAATATCTTTTGCATCCCTAATAACTCTTAAATATTCTTTTCTGTCCTTCTTATTCAAAATTTTCCCATCTATTTTTAACTTTTTAATTTTTCTTTCTAATTCTTTCATCTGGACATTTAAATCCTTTTTTCTTCCAGTGTCAGACCTCCAATGAAAATGTTTCCCTAATATAGGTATCCATTTAACAAGATTAGATAAATCTTTTTCTCTTTCTTCTTCTCTAATCTTTCTTATTTCATAAGGAGATAATTTAGATTCTTTCTCTGTTAATTCTCTCGGTGTTATAAAATCATAAAAAGCCTTAGCGAATCTAAATGTCGCACTTACAGCAGGTGGTGCTATAAATCTCTCGGCTACTCCTAATGCACCTTCTTCTTTAACTTTGTAATATTGGTATCTACTAAACAAAACTAATTGGAATAAATTTTCTTTAACATAGTCTTCTAAATCATCTATATCTCTACCCATTGCTAAATCTTTCAACACATCTTTTGATACGCCAGCCATCAAAAACATAGTCAATAGTTTAGAAAATTCATATAAAGCTTTTGCTTTAGCTTTAGGACCTTTAGCCTTCTTAACATTTGTTATTAGTTTTTTTCTAAATACATCCAACTGCCTCAATGAAAATGTTTTTAACTGAAAAAATAGTCTGCTAGTATCTCCTTCAATATATTTTAAAGGCATCTCAGACCTAGCCATAGGCTGATAGTCTAAAACTTTATTAAATATAAGTAGTTTTACATCTTCTGATAAAATTCCGGCTGCTAAATCTTCTATAAGTTTTTTTATTTTCGCTATATCATCAGTATCAAAGTATGCCTCAATATCTGCAACTAACTTTTCTGAATCTTTTCCTTCCATAAGTTTTTTAGCATCTTTATGAAATCTTTGTAGGAGAGAATTTATTAAGGCTTCTTTTCCTAATCTATCCATACGATTTAATCCGGAAAACTTAAACACTGTATTAACTGCATCTGCCCCAAAGTTACCTTCTTCATATTCTTGTCCTATTCTGTCAAAATATATTTCTTCCATTTTAGTATTATTTTTTGAAAAGTGTGTTAATACACTCCTTGTTGTTTCAAAAATACCACCCTCATATAGTGCCCAAGTCAAATCACCTACTTGTGTTAAAGCAGAGGTGTAACTACCCATAGTGAGAATGTATGTTGTATTTCTTATTAAACCAGTTAAAGGTGATGTTACAGAAGGATTCAGTCTTGCTATTAATATTTCTTTTACTTGTAATATTTGTTCATCACTTAATCCCACATCCTCTATTATTTCAACTATATAATTATTTATATTATCTGTGGTGTTTTCATTTTTACCTAATAAATTTCTTGTTTCTATATCAGTAGTCATTGCTTCTATGTGTCTCATTAAAGCCTCTGAAGAATGAACATAATGCTTATTCATTTCATTGGTAACAACAGTAACTTTTCTTTGTTTGGTTGGATTTGGTTTACCAGAATCTAAACTTCTATAACCCCTTAATATTAAATCTACTATATGTTCTTTTTCTTCTTGCTTTAAATCTCTTCCAAGTTCTTTTCTTACCTCCTCTACTAACTTGTTATATGTAGTTTGGAGTTCTGGGTCTAAACCAAAAACATCAGTTCTTAATTTATCTAAATTTTTAACTATTCTAGGAATGTAGTTTTCTAAAAATCCTATATCCATCCCACTATCTATTGCCTCTTGTCTTATTTCGTCTAACATATCTCTTATTGCTTTATACTCTGATTGTAAATTATATTTTTTTAATAATTTGTTTATTTCATTTTGAGAGGTTTCCATACTGGAGTTTTTAAATAAAATATCGAGTTTATTAAAGTCAACCTTTGACATTTTTTTTGCTTTGTCATAAAAATCTTTAACAATCCTTCTTCTTTTATGAGATTTAGACATAAGGTTAAATTCAAACTCTCTTAAAACTCTTTTTAATTTAGGGTGGATATTCTCAAGTAAAGTGGAAATTGGAGTTAAGAATTTTTCAATTGTGTTTATTGCATTAAGTTTTTTTAAACTTTCTATTTTATCTTTTGTTTTATCTGTTATAGATGGTTCATTTAACTCAATATTACTCAAGGTATTATTTAAGGTTTCTTCATCTCTTTGGAGCTGTTCTTGTTTATCTAACTCCTCTGCCATCTCTGGAGTTAGTTGGTCTGGGTCTTGTGGTGCTAGTCGGTAAGTTTTTTCTGACCACTTTTGTTTGTAGTCTTCGTTGATTTTGGAAATTTCATCACTGGTGCTACTAATGAACTGTTCAATAACATCTTGCTGTTCGCTTTTGCTAATCCTCTGTTTATAACTTTCGCCATTTGGGTTCTCCTCCCAGTTGTTATCTATATCCAATCCATCAGACTGACCTAACTCAAAGTTAATAGTCTCCGATGAATTTTCATAGACTTTATTTATTATACTTTCTACATCATTTTGGAATTTTTTATTGTCAACAGATTTATTAAAATTTACTACATTAAAACCATAATTCTGTGGTATTGCGCCAGTGTCATATCCAGCATCAAGCAGTGCTTTATATATTTGTTCAAAAGGAATATCTCCTTTAGTTTCTACCATAACAACATTTGCTTGTTTTTTAGATTTTGGGTTAAACACTTTAGTTATCCCAACTGCTTGTTGTTTAGTTAATATTCCGTATATAGATGCATATAATTCTAAAAGTGTTTTTGTTTCTGGGTTTATACTAACATCCGAGGTGGACATTAAAACCTCTAATTGTTGAGATGGAGAAATATCCCCTTCATAAAATCCCGGAGCATTAAACTTGCCTACCTCCAGCAAACCTATAAGTTTTGCAATTTTGTCCTTTCCATTTTTATCAGTTAATAATTGTCTAATATCAAAGTCGTATTCTAACTGTTGTTCAAATGTAGGATTTAAACCTTCAAAAATTTTAGTTGAAGGATGAGGAAAAGTTTCTGTTCTTACAACACCCTTAAAGGAATTTAAAGCATCTGAATAGTCAAAGTTATTATCTTCAATAATTTGTTTTGACAATGATGTAGTTTTTAAAAGTTTAAATATTTTTTTTCTAAAGTTACTCTCTGCTTTTTTGTTTTTCCAGACATATTTTTTACCTACTTTTTTTAATGTTCCAGCTTTAATAGATTTATCTTTTTCTTGATTATAAATTAAATTCCACCTTGCTTGAACCGATGTCCATATAGATGCTTGTACTTGATGCGGCTCCCATCCTATTTTTTTTGCTATCTTTTGTATAGCTTCTCTTATTTGCTTGTATTCTAATTCTGTTGGAACATCTTTATCAAAACCAAATGCTCTCATCATCCATAAATCAACAGTAACTGGTTTGTCATCAGTTGACCTTTTATGTTCTTCTAATTGTACAAGTAGATTGTCAAGAAATGAATTAGTTTTAATACCTCCAAAATCCTTTCCTTCCATTACATCTTTAATTCTTTTAGCCATCGCTTTGGGAAATCTTCCAGCTTCTGGCTCCATACCTTGAACATATTTATAGTTAGCTTTTATCATTTGTCCAAAATTACCTTTTACTTTCATTTGTGGAGATGTAATCGCGATTATAGCTAAAAGTTTTCTTGCTTTGTCGTAATCATTATCAACAATATCAAGTAGGGCTTGTCCAGATTTTTCATACCAAAACCTTGCAGATTCCCCTTCCATTGTAACTTCCATTAAAAAATCATCTATCTTAGAAAGTTTTTGAGGTGTTAGTCTGTAAGATATTCTAGGGTCACTTGTAGGTTTTGGGTTAAATTGAGATTTAATTTGTTCTGGTTTGAAGGCGACATAAACACTACCATCCATAACACCGTCATAGCCTAAATCCAATAAAACTTCTCGCTTAATATCGTTTGGTAACCTTAACCAATTGTCATACCAATAACCCAAATCTTTACCAGAGTGTTTTATTTGTTCTTCTTTAAACCGATTTATTTCTTCAGTTGTTGGCTCTGTTGGGGTATCTATTTCCCTTCTTAACCCTTGTCCTTCAATTATAAAAGGGTTTTTAAGGTTGAGATATGCTGGGATAACTCTGGGGTTACCATCTCCATACCTAGTATAATTATTTGCTTGTTGAGGTAATCGAGAAAAATATGTGCCATCTCCTAAAACTTTCCACTCACCTCTTTCAGCAGAGGGGTCAAACTCCTCAAAGTCTTCTGCTGCTGTTCCGTGAAAAACCTCAGTTAACTCACCATTAGGTTCTCTTATTTTAGAATCTTTAAAGAACTCTTCTTGTTGAGGTGTTAGTCTAAAAGAAACATCATCTTTTAAAACTTTTATATCTTCTGGAGGAACTTTTTCAAATCTTCTAAACCATCTACCACTATTAGGTCCTAATATATTTTTAGGTATTCCAGAAGCTACATCAATATCTTCTTCCCACATATCAGTTTTATTATCTATTTCAAAAATAGTTACAGAAGGTTCAACTTCAAAACCACCAAAATTCTCAGTTAATTCAAGCTGCATTTTCAGCTTCCAAGCTTTTGCATCTTCTAAACTTTCAAAAACATATATCTCACCATTTCCGTGTCTTTCACCATCTGGAGTTTTCCATAAAGTAGTTTGTAATGGAAAGAGTCCTTCTTTTAATATTTTTCCAGCGTTCCTAGAAAGTGTGGTATGATATAATTTTTTAAGATTTGTTGGTTCAAGTCTATATGTCCTAATAGGAGTTTCTTGAATTTTAGCGTCTTTTGGTTGTGGAACAATTTTAAATGACTCATCTGGAGTCTCTATTATTTCTGAGGGTTCTTCAACATTAGTTTTAGTTTCAGTTACTATAGGTTCTCCGCCTTTAAATAAAAAGGAAACATTAGTTCCGTCTTTTTGCTGACCCATAATAGTATCAAATTCTTTAACAATATTATCTGGTAGAGCTACTATATCTTTAAGAAAAACTTCAGTATTTGAATACCCTAAATAATTAAATGTATACCACTTAGAGAAAAGTTCTATACCTCTTGGTCCACCTATATTATTATCATTAAGCAGTTTACCCATACTTTTAATCCATTTATCTATTTCAGATTTAAGCTTCGGATTTGTTGTTGTAAGTTTTTTATAGAGCGTCTCGACAACTTCTTCGATATATACATCTTGGTTTGCTCCTTCAGAGAGTATGATGTTCCCGCCGGAACTATTATATATGTTTGAGCCGAGTGTTGCGACTTTGAATTGTCTTTTTCCTTCTTCATATTCCGGTTCTCCTTTTTTAATTTCACTTACCCTAAAATCTTCTGGGTCATAATTTTTATCTAATAGCTCTTGGTCACTCATTATTGAAACTGGTATTTCTTGATTAAATTTTATTTTAACATCATCAGTGTTTGGATTGTTTTTATTCAGTTCCTCAAATATCATCATATTTAAAGGAATTTCCTCCCCAGTCTCGTCCTCTATTTTTTTATTTCTTTCAGCTATTTTAAATGGGTCTAATTTTTCTTTAAATTCTGGATTGTCAACTATTTCTTTAACTTTATCAAATTCTTCCTTAGATGAATAATCTTCTTCCTTCACTTCAAATGTAAAGTTACCATCTGCATCTGTTGACATAATATTAGGTAAAAGCAAGTTTTGTGTTTCAACTATTTTAGGAATAACTTCATTTTTAATATTTTGATTATTAACATAGGTTAGTGTAGTACTTGCACCTCCACCTAACACCATTCCTATACTTCCAGATGTTAAAACTCTATCCCACCACTCATCATTAGATATATCCCTATAAGTTCCTTCAGCTGTTAAAGATGTTATTTCATCAATGCTTTCTTGTAAACCCTCTGATAAAAATCCCTTAAAAGCTTCCTTAGAATATGGTTTATATAACCCTTTTTGTTTCATTTTATTGAATAGAATATCTTTAAATAGAGTTGGGTTTTTATAAGATGAATATAAATAGTTTGGACCATAGTTTGTAGCCAAACTAACTAAACCAACTATAGAAGAAAGCCTATGTGCTTCCATAGCAGTAAGTTCTCCTTCTTTAATATAGGGTCTTGCGTTTTGATAAGTATCAGAATACATTAAAGACGACATATAAGCAGTCGCTGCTCCCGGACCCGCCGCCGTTGCTACCACTAATTGAGTTGCAAACTGTGGAACTGTTTGAACTAATTGGTTAATCCATTTGTCACTTACATCACCATACCTATCTTGTCTATCTTGATACCAATCACTCAAGTTTTGTGTGTATTTAGATACAATACTTTCTTCCATAATTCTTTTAGTTTCATCTACAGATTTTTCTGTATATAATCCATTGGCACCCCAAAACGAATTTTTAAATCCTTCTGGATATTCATCACTCCTATAATTCAAAAGTAATTCATTCGCCTCTTCACCTCCAATAAAAGGATTGACTGTTTTTTTATATTCATCTATAAATTTATAAGCTTCTTTATACTCTTTATGATTAGGGTCTTTTGTTTCTAAATCCAAATCTCCCATAGAAAACCCATAAGGGTCTAAAACATAAGCTTCCGCTACAGACTGTGGTATATCTGCAGTAATTTGCTTTGGAACTTCCCATAGACCTTTTTTAAGGGCTGGGATAGTAGTTTCATCTGGTATAAATTCTTCATACCAAGGTCTTTTTTCCTTATCATCAATAGCTTCAGTTTTTTTAGGTTGAATGCTTTTTAATCGTTGGGCAAATAAGTTTGTATCACCACCATAAATTCCAACATTAGGATTTATACCCTTATTTAATAGTTCACCTTTTCTATTTCTACTTTTAACTATATCTGCATTTTCTGAAGAATAAACTCTATCTATATCTATAGGTTTGGGTTCACCTTCATCATCAAAGGAGGATGGAACTGGTCTGCCTAATTTATATAAATCAGCATAGGACATATTTGGAGGAATAACATTTTCTTCCTTTAAAAGCTTTATCTTTTCTTCTATAGAAAGTTTATTAAATTCTTCTTCTGATATTTTAATTTTGGACATTATTATTTATGTCCGCCACTGAATTTTGAGGATTCCAAATTTTTTTTTAAATTTTTAAATTTTTCAAACCAACTATCTTCATCTTTATCTTCATCTTTCAAAGCATCCATTTGAGCATCTAATTCTGTTTTTTTAGTAGGGTCTAGTGCCAATATTTTACTAGCAAAATGTTTTGCAGCTTCTAAATCTTCATCTTCTAAAGAGTTTTCAAACTTGCCTAGATATGTAGTCAAATCTGTTTTATTCTTTGGTGTTAATTTTAAAGGTTTTCTTTTAGTTTCAAATGTACCTTCTGGAGAGTATGTTGTTGTACTGTCTGGAGAGTCTGTTTTATAGACCCTCAATAAATCATCTCTTTCTGATTTAGATATATATAAAGTATCACCCGGTGCTGCTTTTATCATAGGATGATTAAGTACGGATTCACTTAATAGTTTTTTATCTAGAAGCCAAGGTCTTTTGTCAGAAGGTTGAGTTCTATCTTCAAACTTTGGTTTTTTTAAAATATCTGGAGTATACGAATCTGAATATAAACTTTTCATAACAGAATCTTTAAATTGTATTCTTTCTTCTTGACTTAAACCTTTAAAATATTCAATTGTTTCTGGTCTTTCAAGTAAAGCTATCACTTTCTTTTCTTTCTCTGTCGGCTTATCTATTTTTTTCATCCTATATGGAGCTCTTTTTATAACACTCATATTAATATCCTTTTAATTATTATTTTGAAAACTTCTGAGATAATTAGTAAAGTAACTTGAAGCTGGGTTGTTTGGATTTTGAATAGATGTAGAGGTATTTGTAGAACCTTGAGTATTTTGAGTTCCTCCAGATTGTGCGTATCCAAATCCAGCTATTTCAGTTAATATTTGAGACAATATATCTGGTCTATTTCTTTCATATCCAACAGCTAAATCCCTAAGATAATTTTGTCTTTCCATATTATACTTATCTAAATCATCTTCCGCTCTCTTTTTATATTCCTCATTATAAAGAGCTATTTTATCAGCAGTTGTTTCTAAAGCTTGATAAGTTTGAGCGTCAATCTTTGATTTCATTTCTTGAGCTATCATTGAATTTTCAAGACCTTGCCTTATAGCTACTCCAGTAGCATCCGCTCTTGCTGACTCACCATAACTTTGAATAGGTTTATAGGCGAGTTTTTCTTTTTCAAATAATAATGGGTCGCCTTCTAATTTAGCCTTTTCCAGCTTTAATCTGTATGCTTTTTCAGCTGGAGTTTCTTGTTTTGCTATATTGTAAGCTTTTCTTTGACTACGAGCTGAACTTCCAATACCAAGTAAATTAGAACCAAAAGCAATTGCATTCCACCAACTCATTAGATTACCTCCTTAATTGTATGATTCAATTCCTTATCTAATGAATCTTGCAGTATGTCTTTCATTCCCAATTCCCATATTTGTTGATGTTTAACAGATAATTCTGGAATCTTTTTTGCGCTCGCTACATATATAGCATAATCACATAAAGACAAATGATAGTCGTTGTCAATTACTGGACCTACTATTCTGTAATCTTTAATAATGCCAGTTCTTACATAACCATTATTGGATGGAGTAGTAGACCAACTGCTAGAACTTTGATATAACTGCATATTAACACTGCTCTGGTCATTAGCGATACTTACAAATGTTCTGCCTTCTTGTCCGGGGTCATTTGGGTCTGTGTAATTAATATCATCTGTTAAGTTTTGAAAAACTATTCCATCTAAATAATTAGCTGTTGAACCTTCTCTATAATAAACTTTATAAGTGTTAAGCAAAGAGCCTAAAGCTGTTTCTATATAACAAGTATTAGCTGTATTATGCGGCGCTATTAAAAGGGATTTAGATATATAATCTGAGTTCTGTAGATTCCCCCTATAATGTATATCAGCAACACCACTTGTTGGTTTCTTATCAAAAACTATAAATCCATTGGAAACAGTATAACTATCTGGTTCACCGCTATCAACACTCATAGTAGCGTTAGATTCTGCATTAAAGCTAAATTGGTTTTTAGGTCTAAATGGAATTTCATCTCCGTCAATATGAACTGAAATCATTTCTTTATAAGTTGATGGTAGTTTAAATGCATTTAACTCAACATTATCCCTAAATAATATAGTAAAATGTTGCTTAAATAAACTACACTTATTTGCAAGTTCACATTCCGCCTCTTTTAAAAGCGCTTTATATAAACCAGTAGGAGCATCAAAAAATAATTGACACCTATCTACTAGTTGACCCCACGATTTATCCATTTATCCCTCCAAAGCTGATACTCTTGTTTTTAGTTTTTTTATTTCTATGTCTTGATTCTTAATTAGTTCTTCTAATTTCCTTATAGACATTGCTGTCGTTTTATCTAATGGTTTTCTTCCAGTACTAGTCAATTTCTATCTCCAAACCTTTTAAAGTAGCTCCAGTTGAAAAAGTTGGAGTTATAAACTCGATAGTACAACCTCTCATCCTATTTCTCTGTTTTGGATAAAAACTATAATGATTATGACCTCTTGATTGTTCAGCTGTATTTGATGTAGCTGTATATGTATATACTGTATCATTTGTAGCAACATCATCAGTTGTAAAATTAGGCTCTAGCTTAATAGTATGAACGCTAGAACTAGTTGCCGCTTGTGTATACCAATAATTAATTCTTCTAATTCTTACTCCCTTAGGACTTCCTATATTTGTAAAAGATATGTATCCAGTTTTAAAAGAAAAAGCTACAGTAGCACTGCCATCTCCTTCTATTTGCTGTACCTTTGTATCTGAACCAGAATGATGGATAACCCATACTTTATTATCATTCAATACTGTTAAATGCTTTAATGTCTCTGTACCCTTATATTCATACCATAAGTTTTCTTCTGGAAATACCCTTAAATCCAACATCCTTAATCTTGTTCCTTCAGTTCCAGCTTTAACTATAAGCCTTTGATTTTCTTGGTCTACCTTAATAGTAGTTTGGTCATCATAATCTGTAGAAGCTAAGTTTGCTTGATATGTCGTTTTCCAATTTTGGGATATTGGAATGAATCTAAAATTAGGGTCTATATAATAGATGTTGTCTGTTCCAGCGAAAAATACTCCTCCCCTATATTCACATATTGAATAAGGTTGAGTGCATCCTATATTTTTTTCTGATTCAACTAATGACCAACTTGTTGGGTCAGATTGTGGTATATTAAGTCTAAAAATACCCCTTTCTGCGAAGATTACAACATCAGAGTATAAACCACTCATTCCATAAATATCTCCCCCTTGAAGGTCATTTAATTTAATAAAATTAGATATAGGTATTACATCTGGTTTATTAAGTTCTGAAAATAAAACCATATCACCGTGGTCTTCTGTTTCTCCAGTATCAGATGTTAATCTTACATTCCCTACAAATTGCCTTCCATTTGAAGATGTTGAATGTATAAACTTCGTGTTTAATGATGATGTTCCAGCAAAAGGATGATAAGAACCTTCAACTTCACCTACATCTGTAAATATTAAATTTGTTTCATTTGCTGATAAATCTCCGTCTTCTGCAGTTCTATCATATATAACATCCATTCCAGAAAGTGTCACGCCACTGGAACTCGCACTTCCTCCAGTGTACCATCCCGCATTCCCACTTACCCTAAATATATCTCCTTGATTATGAGTAACTGTATATGATGTTCCTCCTACCTTTACAACATTTCCAATAGCTGTTGAATCTGACACTCCACTGCTATTTACAGCAAACATTGATTGATGTGAATAAATTGAGGTATTAGAGCCCGCATAAAACTGAGCCATTTGGTAATCACAAGAAATAGTACTAGTGCAAGGAGGATTATCATTACTTGCTGATATCGCAAATTTAACTTGAAAAGATTCCCCATCATTTAAAGCACTAACATCTATTGTATCATTTCCAGATAGACTAGTACTTCCAGTTCCAGCACCAGTATAGGTATATGTACCAAGAGGATTATTACTATATAAAGTTGTTTCATAAGAACCATTACTATCAACATCCCTTAAAATAAAAACAGATATTTGAAAAGTATGAGCTGCTGAACCGCTTCCAAAATGATTGTAGTTGACATCACTTTCCATCCTTATTCTAAGATTATCAAATCCAGCTTGTTTTGTTAAGGTTACGACTCTATTATTGCTTCCTCCAGTTACAGCAAAAGTTGAACTTGTGACTCCAGTATCCGTTCCAGACCAAAAATAAGTATTTCCAGAGTCACCCCATTTATCTGCGGCGGCTCTGTCCTCCCCTAAAAATAAAAATTTATTATTACTTGCTTTAGTAAAAGTTCCTCTAGTTCCTAATGTTGATGACCCATTTGGGTAAACATTTCCATCATCATTCCATCTGCCAGTAGCTGGAAAAGAGCTGTAATCAGCCGCTAAAGAATTAGCGAATATCTTTCTTCCAGTATATCCATCTGAACGATTAATCCAAGATGGAGCATTAGCTGTAAAATCTATTGTTTTAATAAGAGAGTACTCTGAACTATCTGGAACTGCAGAAGCAGTATCTGCTCTATATATTTTACAATGAGTAATTCTAGGATTCCAGTTAGTGCCGTTCACAGCAACCTTTAATTTAATTTTACAAGACTTATTATCACTTGTAGTTGTTAATGGACCAAATTTAGCGTCAGTAAAAGCAGCCTCTTGATTGCCATCAAATACTGGAACTATTTTATAATAATAATCCCTTGATGCAGTTAAAGTACCCCCAGCCTCAACAGTACCAGCAATACCAGTAGTATCTGCAACATATTCCCAAGTCTCTGGGTTTCTTGGGTATGCTTTTGTATCATAATGAAAAGCACCAGTTGGACTATGGAAATAATCAGTTCCATTATGAAAGAAATCCCTATCTATATATTGGTATATTGAAGGGTCATTTGCCAGTCCATTGGCAAACCTCATTTGAGTTCCCCAGTTTTTAATTTCTATTCTGTCTGGACTAATGGCAACTGCTGATAATTCTGTTGGACTTCCCCAATTGCTAGCCAGTCTATATATTTTTCTACTGGTTTTGTCATAAATAATCCAGTAGACAGTACCATCTGATGGTGAGATATAGTATTCAGCATCAAGAAATAATTTACCGGAAATATCTGTAGCGTTACTAAAGGGAACTCTTTTAGTCCAAACGCCATACTTTAGATTATGACCATTTTCTATTTTTGTTGGCTGTTCACCAACTACCATAGCATCTTCTTGACTATTGAACCCCTTATTAAAAGGTATTTTGATTATTTTAGACAACGGCACCTACTCTTTCATTTAAAGTTTTTATTTGGTCAAACGCTTTTTTCTCAGCTAAACTTGCTCTTTGTAAATCATTATCTGCACGAAATAACATAGATTCAGCTAAATCTAAAAGTATAGTTTCTAACGATGAATTAAGTTCACATTCAGTACTATCGTTTGCTATAGCTGTGGGTTCTTTTATATAATAAACATCAACACTAACACAAGTAGTTGGACTTATTAACAATTTCTCATCACTTGTACAGCATATAGTTCCATAACTATAGTCTGTAGTTGATGGAAAATCTTTTTCATCTACAATTTTAGCAACAACTGAATTAGTTCTATCGTAAACTTTATATATTCCATTTCTTATAGAGTGTGTTCGGTCACCGCCATCGTCAACTTTAATTACTGTACCACCAGTTGTTTCTGCTGGGTCTGCAGCTATTCCATTTACTTCAAATGTATTAGCATTCAATTTCTGTACAGTTCCAGTCATACCATTAATTTCAGTCATTTCACTAAAACCACTTAATTCTACTACATCATTACTCTCTAAACCGTGATTAGTTTTTGTAAATACTGTTGGGTCTGCAGCTGATGCTGTAACCCCAGTGAGAGTTAAACTCCAAAATAAACTTCCAAAAGAAACCTCACCATTTGAAACAGTTTTTTCACTTACTTTTGTTTTTAAATCTGATAAATAAAAATCGTGCATTAAACCCATCAAAGTTCTTTGTGAGTCATTTAAGGCTTCTATTCTTTGATTAACTTCAAAAACTCTTTCTGAAGCATCTTCAAGCCTATATCCTAAATTATCTATTAATTGAGCTCCGGTCATTAATTTCTCCTTTAAAATGAGGGTGACAAAAGCCACCCCCATTATTAACTTACGAGTTACTTACGGTTTATGAGTAGTCTGTCGGACCACCACCTAAAACGCCTTGCATTCTTGGATTAGTGCATACTAACTGACCCATCCAGAATAATCTAGATTGGATATTGTCAGAACCCTCTAATCTTTTAAAGTCTTCAAACGCAAAATTTCTGCCTTTGTGCACTTTAAAGTCAAGATAGTTAGTGTTTAGGAAATACATCTGACCATCTGGACAATGTGAGTCCACAACTACAGATGCATTTTTGAACCTAAGTGAATTAAACCCATAATTAGCTATATCATCAGCTCCAGCAAATCTTTTGTTTGCTTGTAAAGCTGTTTCATAAGCATCATAAATAGCTTGAGTTGTTACAATTAGGTCTGGTTGGTCATTATCAATAGTACAAGCTCCATACATTCTTGTCATAGCTCTTGCGATATTAGATACACCATCAGTAGTATCAACTAGGTTAGCCCAAGTCATAGCACCAGTAGCTGAACCTATAGCAATATCACCAGATGCTAATTCAAATGAACCTAGTCTTGCATTCCACCAAGATAAAGAATCAGAATTGATTCCACCTAGTGACCTACGATAGCCACAAACAGTATTATCTACATTACCCGGAAAGTGAAATACAGTTGTATCTGAAGCTAAGTCTTCGATAATAGCAACTCCATTATCAAAGGCTGTATAGTCGCCAGATGCAATTGTTCCACCACCGTTTAATGATGTAAGACCATTACTTACTGCTCCAGCATAAAACAATCCAGTTCCAAAAAGGTCTTTGAATGTTTTCTCTGCTGATTTTAGTTTACTTTTTACCAGTGAAAGGACTTGAGTAGCTCCTTGATTCACTAGTTCCTCTGAACCCGGTATTTTTACTCCAACATATCCAGTTGCCCAATCCCAAGTAGCGGATTGGTAAGTTTCCTCTGAAGCTGTAGCAGTTGCAGCACCATCATCTATCCAACCAGATGTACTTCCGCTTAGCTTAGCATATTCAACTGGGGTAACAATTTTCTTTCCGCCATCTAACAGCTCTGCATTCTTTAAAAGTTTTAAGCAGAGGACATTAGAATTGAAAATATTGTCAACCAATACTGGAATAAATTTTTCACGAGTTAGAGCTGTTACATTGGTTGTTAAAGCCATTTTAGCTCCTTCTTCATTTAGCGTTCTTTCAGCTGCCCTTACGGACCTTCATTTTGAACGGCTTATTTTATTTATTCAAAGTACTTCGCGATTTCTGGGTCATCGGCTGTTATGTCTTTCCAAGAATTATATTTCTTTGGAGCTACAGTTTCCTTCGCCCCTATCTTAGACTGACTAACCTTAACGCCAGAATTTTTCGCTCTATTTTCATCTAACTTTTTATAGTGAGAACTTTGTTCCTTGTAGTAATCAAATGAAAAAACCTTATAAGCTTCATTGAGGTGTACGATACCATTCTTGTCACGAAACCTATCAGAGTTAATCTCTGTAAACTCTAGAAACTCTTTAACTTTATCTGGGTCACCAAGCACTTCTGGGTTATCAGATTCAAGCTGAGTGAGTTCTCTATCTAGTTGGTCTGTGCGAGCGTCTATTACTCTATCGTACTCCGCATTTTCTAGTTTATTAAGTCTTTCTTCATATGGGTTTACTTCTTTTGTTTCCTCTGATTCTGTGAATTCGGAATAGTTTTCACCTAATCCCATTTTATCAAACTCATCGTCACTATCGAAATAATGTCTAATGTGCTCTTTAAAATCACTATCAGATTCTACTTTATTTAAGAACTTTCCCACTTTGGCTATTTTTTGAGCTTTTTCGGTGTTGGATTTACTCCATTCAGATTTATTATTAGAGTCATTTCTCCATTCAGAAATAGTCTCCCTATTAAATCTTTCACCATCGATTTCAAAAAAATCGCCACTAACCTCTGGACTTGTTACTCTCTCTTCTGACGGTTCTTGCTCAGTCTCTTTTGTCTCAACAACTGGTGTCTCAACAGACTGCTCTTGTACAGAATTTTCTTGAGTCTCATCCTTCGTTAGCTCAGACTGTGTAGTCTCTAATGAATTCATTTCCTCTTCGGAAATTTCAACATTGTTATAAGCTTCTTTGCTGCCTATCATTGTAAGAGTCTCCTTGTTTGTTTTGAGTTGCTCTAATTTTTTTAAACTTTAGTTCTTTCTGTTGTTCCAGAATCTAAATTATACACCTTTCCATCAGTCCAAGTAAATGCTATTGCATCTGCGTGTAAAACTGGGTTTGCTCCCGCATTTTGGATTTGTGTCTTCCAATTGCGTGGTGTACCGGTTAAACCTTGCCCCTTTGTATAAGTGACAGTTCTGCCAAGCCTATCTGTAACATCAACAGTATTTTTTGTATCAACTTTATTCTTTCCCAATAAACCAGCTCTTTTAACATACAGCCCTTTTGCTGAATAGTCTCCAGAAGCTGTTTTATCACCTTTAGCTATATTTTTTAATCTATCTTTTTTATCTTTTTTTGCCATTTATTTGCCCTTTATTTTTTTTCTTCCCCACCCATTTCTTCAGCCATAGCTCTTCTTTTAAGCAGGGTATTTAGTATTTCTTCTCTATCCGTAGAGTTCTCTAGAGTATCTTGGTCTCTTTGCATACTTTCTTGCATTACTTTTTTCTGTTCAAGAATCTCTTCAAGAATATCTTTAGATATGTCTTTTTGTGTCCATCTCCAGAACTGCTCTGGAGTCAAAAGACCAAGCTGAACCAAATCTAGGGCTTGGTCAAATCTGCTGGCTCTATTCTCTGGGAGAGCAGAACCGGGTATATATCTATAGTCCATATCAGAATCTATCTCATAAGGATTCACTGTTCTGAATTCATATTGTCCAGTCTCCTTTGAAACATTTCTCATCTGAATAGGCTCTTCATAATTGTTTTTAAGCATCTCTAATGTAAACCTATATAAGTCAACAACTGCATCTTGACCTACTTCTCTCTCTTTAGTCCTTATAATTTGCTGTGAAGCTTCTTGAAGCATATTTATAGCTCTTCCAGATGTTACTCCACTAGGGTTTCTGCCTTGAGTAATATCGTGAACTCCACTTACCGTGTCAGCTAATTGTATCATACTTTGCGCTAAAGGAAGGGTTGACGAACTTATGTTCCCAGCGGGGAGCCTAGTCACTCCCTCGTGAGGACCGTTTGTATAGAATATTTGTCCGGGCTTATCAGTAGGTCGATTACCCATATTTTTTACCATTGACTTACTCATTACTATAGCTGGATTTCCGTGATACATCAGATTGTCCATACCTTGAGAAAGCGCTATTGAAGAACCAATAGCCAATGATTCTATTACCTCCGGCTCCCCCTTGCCCCAAATGGAATGGGGATTTTTGTAATTAATAAAATTAACAAGAGGAATAAAATCAAAAGGAGCTACCTCTTTCTGAAGAAGAACATTTCCGCACCAAGTCGCAACGCATAAACTTCCATCTTCGTGATAATACCACGCCTCTTTAACTAACGCTTGACCTTGTCCATAATCCTCTCCACCATTATCAGTATAGGCTGGAGACTTCTCATCCAAATGAAGCTCAACTCCTCTAGTCTTATCAGTAGCATATTCATCTGAAAACTTGACAAACGAACGGAATTCATTCATTCTTCCCTCTGATTGAACATACTTTCCATTCTCATAATCTTTTCTTATGTCACTTAAATATGTGGGAGTTGCGAATATAACGCATTTAGCATCATCAACAGATGTCGCTAATGGGTCGAAAAATACTGTATAGGGGTCACATACCGAGTAGTTTAATTTTCCTTCCTCTATAACTAGTTTTATGAATCCATTTCCATATATTAGACCATCCCTTTTCATACCAGCAATGGCATTAACGCATTTTCTTTTCTCCATCTCAGCCTCAACCAACTCTTGAGACATCCTAGCTGCATCAATCTGCTCTTCCTTTTTAGGCATTATATCAACCTTAGGGCTTCTGTCAGTTAGAATGGAATATATAGTCTCTATGGTAGAGTGTATAATATTAGGTTCAATACGAGATTTATATTTAGGAAGATTAAAGGGTTTAAGAAAATCCCCAGAATACAATTCCTCATTCCTTCTCCATCTAGGAGTTCTGTTCTTTTTAGCCGCTTTAGCAGATTCATACTTGGACTTCAAGTAAGCTAAAGTCTTCAACTCTTCCTCTGTAGCATCGTATCCAGCTACATTGGAAGCATTCACATTTGGGTATTCTTCTCTCATTTAAAGTCCTTTTTTCATTTAAGTATAATCTGATTCAATCATATCAAAAGGCTCCAGAGGTATCTGTGACCCAGTCCTTCTCTTGCCATTCTTCATAGCTATCTTCCTTAATTTTTTCTTTCTCTTTTTCTTATCTTTCTCATATGTTATTCTTTCACTCATTTATTTATGTTTCCTTCCTAAAGGATAATGTTTTTTTTTCTTTGGAGTTTTTTTCCAAGAATGTTTAGCTTGCAAAGCTTCTTCAGAACCTTCTCTCACAGCAGCTTCTCCCAACTTACTCGCTAACTTCTTTAGTTTTTCTTTTTTCCAAGTATTATCACTATGGTCAAAGTAATACTTCGTCTTCATTATTTTTTCTTTTTTCATTTCCACTCCCAATTAAATGACTTCTTCATTGTTGGTTCAGTCAGCCTCTTATAGTCTAACTGGTCTTTCGTTAATTTTTTTCTTGGCTTATTAGGCGCTTGAATGTGAGTCAAAGCATACCTTAAAGCGTCACATATATGGTCCTCAAGGGTTGTATCTATATCCTCTGGTTTCCTCGAATCGCATATCATATCTGGAATAGTTCTCATCAAGTTAGGACAGCTCCCATCTATTATATAGAAATTAGGCTTCACATCCTTATTATGATGCATCAATTGAGCTATATTCCTCCAACCATTAACCCTATCATTATTGGCTGGCTGTAAGTTCGGAACTAAAGGTCTTGAGACATCCCCTATCAGAGCATTAGCGATACTCCTATCACTGTACATCTGGGTAGAAGGATTGTTCCAACTCATAGGATTGCGTGTCCACATTGATGGGTCTCCAAGTGACATTGTAATATTCTCTTCTGTCATCTTATTAATAAGCTCTGCCCATTCCATTGGATGCTTCTCTCTTCCATACAACTCCCTATAACAAAAAACCCTATTCTCTGGTGTTACCTCTATCCATATCGCACCAAATGGCGCTGAATAACCCCAGTCAATACCTATGTACCTATTGTTGTATTCCTTACCAAAACCTAGTTTCTCAGCCTTCTCTGTACTGATACAATGTATACGAGGGTCAAATTCCTTGAAATACTGACCAGCAAACACATCCCAATCTCCATTCCTCCAAGCGCTTCTCATTGGTTCTGGAAGAGCATCTAGGAACTTTACATACTCTGGGTCTAGGTTCTTCAATGTAGGATTATCATCGATAGTAGCTGGTATGTATATCCTCTTCCTTCCACTTATCTCATCCCTAAACGCAACATTAGCCTTCTTAATGTTAATCTTGAACCTTTTCTTTATCCACTGATGACCAGCACCACCGGGATTACAAGTAAGAAATATCTGTGGTTTAATGCTGGTTGTAGACCTTACTGAAGACAATAACCTTAAGTAGTTCTCCTCCAAAGGTATTTGTCCTAGTTCTTCAATTAACAGCCTATGAATTTCCCATCCTTGATAAACCTCAAATGAGTTCTCTTGACTTAAATGTCCAGTGTATATCTTAGCCCCAGATGGGAACTTAAATACAGCTGGATTACCAGTACAAGTAGCTGTCTTGTATAGCTGTCTAGCCCTATCCAACCAGTTCCTCAAATCAGAGTAATTCCTTCTGATACAGAGTCCTACATAGTTTGGGTCTTCTACTCCCTTTAATAGCCATACA
>VTLG01005891.1_pt1 | contig 33039 bp, 39 predicted proteins | sample 4694571 | NCBI WGS metagenome assembly VTLG01 (sample SAMN12604809, study PRJNA352737) | marine metagenome | biome: ENVO:00000447; feature: ENVO:00000209|ENVO:00000569|ENVO:01000036; material: ENVO:00002151; isolation source: viral sequences binned using virsorter ...
GAAGAACACCGTAAGGATTAATATTGTCTGGGTTATATTCGTCACCGTATATTTTGCCGTTTTGATCAAATGTGAAGGTGTTGTCTTTGTCCCAGTATACATAAAGATCTGGCGTGTCGTCTATAATTGAGTCTTTTTTAGATATAGGATACATAAACGCCGACGGTTTTAATGGATCGTCTTCAAATATAGGCTCGTAGTCCCATATTATGTCGTACTCAATTTGAGGCTCGTTTTTTTCATTATATCTTACACAGGGCTTGATTAATACCGCATCAAGTAAATTAGTAAACCTTTCAGCTCGCTGCAATTTAAAGTCTTTATGATGGAACAATAAAGGTGTTTCTTCTTTTGTATAAACTCTTTTTGGCGGCTTCATATATACCAAGCTGATCCTATCAATGATCCGTTTTGTTACATTTATATTGGCAACCGGAACTTTTTTAAATAAAGACGAGTCGAAAAATGAGCTTGTATATGGAATAGATCGGCCTTTATAATACTCCAAGGCATCTATCCTGGACTTTTTCCACTGATTCTTACGCTTTTCTGAAGCGTCGTATTTTGCGTTAAGCACTAATAATTTTGACAGGTTTGGAATCATCTTTTTATACTCCCCAAAGTTGGTTTTATTATTGGTTTCTCCCAGTGGACTGCGTATCCCAGTGCGTCCGACATATGTGTAAGGTTTTTATTGCTTTTATCTATTTCTCGTGTGCCTTCTTTATTGCAAACCTTTTCAAGATCGTTTATGAGATCTTTACAACGAGGATCAATGATCAGATTACCATCTAACGCTTTATTAACTGCGTTAACTCTATCAATTACTCTAGGATTAGTTTTTAATGCTTTAATTTTAAAGCCTCCTTTAATTAATAAATCTATGTCACTAAACATTGCCGACGATCCTCTTTTATGTCCTGTTGCATCTGGGTACGCTATGTACTCACTGTTTGGGTATTTTGACTTTATCTCGTTAACCATTCTTTCTGTTAGCAAATCTCCGCTACCAGCGTGAGTTAACGCTATGCAATCAAAAACTCTTATTTGGGGTTGTTGTTCGTAGAGCTGAAATAATACACTGCACTCCGGATCCACATTCCAGTCGATTGCGACACCGACACTTTTGCTCCTGTTGTACTCAACTGGCTGAACATTGGCAGTCCTGTCGAACTGATGGTATGTCGATCCTTGCTGTAAATTAATAAATTGGCCTTCACTGTAGGCCTTTAATAAATTCTTGTCATAGTTTTCTTCTAATAATTTTAAATAGCCTTTAGGTAAATATACATTACTTTTAGTATTGCCGTGTACTAAAAATTTACTGTCGTTCATTTTTTCTACAAATTCTGTGTATGTGTACTTATATCCTTCTGGTGTTGTGCAGATATATATCTCGCAGTCTTCAGAGTCTCTCATTCTACCTAGTGCTTTGTTCCAGGCCATCTCGCAGTATTTATAGCTTGATATATCAAACTCGTCAAATCCGCAATAACTTAACGAAACGCCGACGATCTTGTCCGGCTTTACCATTTGAAAGATCCGTATGTTTCCGTATGCTGTTTTGATCATATGCTTTGACACATTATAATCGTATTTAATACCTTTGTTTTCTAATATTTCCAGGAATTTAGGAACAAACACTTCTTCCGCCAGGGAGTAGGTAGGATATATGATCCAGCCGTTACTTATTCCTTCTGCATTTTTTCGTGTTAAATGATTTATAAAAGTTTTGTGGATAAAGCTAAATGTTTTACCGCTTCCAAATCCGCCAACGTAGGCGTTCATTTTCTTTTTAGATGTTAAAAACTGCCATTGATGAGGGAAGTAGTCCTCTTTATATATCCGTAGGTTAGATCCCATCAAAGATTACTTCGTCAATAGGTTTAACTTCAGTAATTTCTTGCTTATCGGTTTGGCCTAGAACTTGTTTTCCTAGCCAGATTAACATAGGAACACTACCTCTTTGTGCGGCCTTCCATTGCATCTGCCGTAGCTTAATTTTTCCGGTATCCCTCCCTTTTGTCAGAAATTCGGAATAACTCTTTCTAATTAATGATTCAGAGCAATTAAAAAACGAGGCAATTTCACTGTTATTACAGCCTAATGCTGCTAGCTTTTCTACTTGTTCCGGATCAATATTATGTTTTTTAGGCCTGGCCATCTATATCTTTGTTTTTTAAAACCACATCTAACCACTTACAGGCTATATATCCTATAACTAATATTAATATTACACTTATTATCATTTAATTTTTTCTGCTGTTTGTCCGGTATATTGCTCCCAACGGTTTATAATAACATCACAAAAGTAAGGATCTAATTCCATACCATAACACACTCTGTTTGATTTTTCGCAAGCAATGAGTGTAGTTCCGCTGCCAAGGAAGTTATCTAAAACAATATTATTTTTTTTAGTACTGTTTGTTATTTGGTACTTAATCATTTCTAGAGGTTTCATTGTTGGATGTAATTTATTTTTAGTAGGCTTGTCATATTCCAGTACTGTTGTTTGTTTTCTGTCATTATTCCAGGAATGAGTGCCGCCGGCTTTCCATCCATATAAGCAAGGCTCGTGTATCCATTGATAGTCACTGCGGCCTATAACTAATGAGCTTTTAACCCAGATTAAATTCTGCCTTAAATCTAAATCTGTTTCTAATAATGATTGTCTAAAGTAGATCCCATTTAAATCACTGTGCCATATATAAAAAGATCCTCCTGGCTTTATATGCTCTGAACTGTTTGTAAAAGAGTCTGTTAAAAATTCTAAAAAATTCTCATTAGTTTGTTTGTCGTTTTTTATTTTCTTTTTATCTGCACCTACACCTTCATAGTCTACATTATAAGGAGGATCGGTTAAATATAGGTCAGCTTTTTTATTATTCATTAGTAGGTTTATAGCTCCAATGCTTGTAGCGTCGCCGCAGTGCAACCTATGGTTTCCAAGTTGCCAAAGATCTCCTGGTTTACATACAGGCTCTACATTTTCTGGTATGTGATCGTCATCTATTAAGCCTTCTTTTTCTTCTTCGACTAAATCTATATTTAAGTCGTTTTCGTCAAAACCCCACTCAAACAGATCCTCAACATCAAAATTATTAGCCAGTGCATCAAAGTCCCAGTCCCCTGTGTTTTTATTCAGTCTTACATTGAGTTCTCTTTCTTGATCATAAGTTAGATCTAATTCTAAACAAGGAACTGATTTAATTCCTATAGACTTAGCGACTTTACATCTTTGATGGCCTCCTATAATTATATTTTTTCTGCTGCTGTTTTTATTTATAATAATAGGATCTACAACTCCAAATCTGCTCAAGGAGTCTTTTAAATATTTAAATTGTTCTTTTGATAATTGCCTAGGATTGTATTCTGCAAATATAAGGTCGTCTATTTTTTTATTTACAATTATTTTAGCTTCTGACATACCGATATTATACTAATTTAAAATCTCTCTAACCACTTTTATTTTGAATTGATCGGATTTTATTTGCTCTATATTTTTAATATCTAGCCACACAGGACTGTCATCATAAATAAAATTTTCTTTACAAAGTGCGTCTATAAATTGCTTTAATCCGCCCCAAAGATTGTCCAGGTCAATTAATCTTTTTAAATAACAAGTGATCTTTATGCTGCACTTTTTATCAGTTTCTTTAATTTTGTTTATTTTCATTTGATTACGGATCAGTAGTCTATACTGTCCTTTTAATTGGTGTTTTTTTGCCCAGTGCATTTTGTCTATTAAATTCCTGGAGTGAGCTTTATGATTTATTATAATTTCATCAAAACCACTTAGCTGCTTTTTTTCTTCTTGCAATTTCTTTGTTCCTTTCTCTGTTTATTTTTTTATAACACTCATTACAAGTTTTTACTCTATATCCACTATAAATCTTATAAAATAGTTTTCTATTTTTTTCTTTGCCGCATTTATTACAAATAAGAGAGGGGAGCACTGGAGATCAAACCCTATGAGAGTGTAGGGATTTGAGAGTGGTTAAGAACACTCCCCTCAATTTAAATACCACAGTAACCTTCACATTCTTCTACAAATAAATCTGTCTGGTTTTCACTAAAATCTATTTCACTTAAAGGTTTACAGTGTCTTGATAAATACTGCTCTTGCTTCATTTTTGGATGTTTCCGTATTATCTTATCTACTTCTACCGACATATTCCAGGCCGATCCGTTTTCTATTTTTAATGATCTCCAGAATTTATCTGAATGGAAAGGGCAAAAGACACAGCTAGATTTAACTGGAATCGGAAACTTAAATTTTTTATAAAAGTTCATACATTCAGCTCTACTCATATTATGATATATTAAAGGATAAAAGTAATCTATGTTATACTTCCAGCACTCTTTCATTCTTTGTATCTCGTCAGTAGATATGCCTAGCCACATTTCCGTAGGCTTCATTCTTTGACCTTTTTTTAATCCATATATTTCTCTTATTGTTTTTATAACAGGATCTATTTTATAATATTGAGTGCATTGCCTTCTGACTATACCTTTGTCTTTTGTGTGGGCCGGAATAGATCTAATATTTTTATTTTCTTTATAACCTTCTTTTATATCTTTATAAAGATTTCTTTTTTTATTGATCAATATCTCGATCCCATTGTTTGCTTTTTGCCATTTGATCAACCACTCTAACATTTTATAGGTTTCTTGATGTTCTGCTCCTGGATCAGCAAATATAGCGTAGTCAGCTTTTTCGAGCTTATATTTCAAAGAACTCATCAAATAAACAGCTGTTGATTGCACTCCCATACCTAAAGATATAATCTTTAAGTCAGCTTGTTTGTTTCCTTTTGCGGCCTTCCAACCCATCAAATTTTACGGAGAGGTAAGAGAAGTTTATGGCTGGCCTTGTAGCTATACATTGGCTACCCCTCCGTTTTTTAATTTTTGTGGCAGCAGCTTTCCATTACAACACCTCGAATCTCCGCCGAGCTCAACTTGACTATATGATTCATTAGAGCCACATACCTCGCACCAGGCCAAATAAAACCGGCCAGTGCTATCAGTCTGGAAGTTACTGACATTTTCCTTTTTATCAAAATTATTATTCACCCACCTCTGGAGTCTTCTTTTTGTATCCCAGGTATTTTGCAGCTCAAACCTCATTTTTGTTTTACTTTTATTTTTTTCTGTCCAGTAATCAATAAAAGCCTCGATAGTTTTAGGATCTATCATAGGTGTGCATTTAGCTCCTTCAGCTAAAACATTTAATGAAAAAGCCTCACATCTTTTATTTATAGCATCATTTTTAACCTTCTCCTTAACTTTAGACTTAACCTTATCCTTATCCTTAACCCCTTCCAAACTGTTTGGAACAGTTTCTAAACAGTTATATCTAGTCAGTATTTTTATAACAGAAGCGTGTGCTTTTACATTTGGATTAAGTACTCCATATTGAAACTCTGGAAACCTTTTAATAAACCACTTATCTTCTTTTATTTCCATAATATGATCCTTTAAATGCTCGTCAATCTCCTTCTTTAACACCGGCATACCTATCTGAAACTCCGCCAGCTCAAGATCAACGTCGTACATTCCAGCGTGATCACATTGAGTAAGCATATAAAAGTAAAAAAGTTTCATTCTTGGCGGTAATTTACGCCACCACCGTTTTTTAAATATGTCACTGTCCACAAACCTTTTAGCCATTTTTCTCTCCTTTTTTTATTCTTAACCATTTATTTAACATAATAAAACCTTTTCTATATAACTAGAAAATTAGGGCAGCAAAGTGATACTTGTTTTGCATATATTTCTCTCTAGAGTCATCGTGAATTTATGCCGCCCTAAAATAATGTTTCTTGTCTTGTTTGTTCATCAATTCTTGCTTTTGCCTTTTTATAAACTACCGGATCTAGTTCAATTCCTACTAAATCTGCCTCAAAATAGTGGCAAGCTATACCAATACTACCGCTGCCTAAATGAGTGTCTAATATCTTTTGTCCTGGCTCTGCGTAATTATGCAGCAACCATTTATAAAGATCTACCGGTTTTTGCGTTGGATGTATTTTTTCCTCATACTTACCTTTAACAGCTCCACCTATATACATATAATCAAAACACCTGGCCACTTTATTAAATGAAGTCCAGGCCATCTCTCCGTCTGAAAAAGTTGGTAGTTTTTGATGTTTGTACCAAAATATAAAACCTTTACATTCTTTACTCCATAAATAAGGAAAGTAATTGCCGCCCCAGATAATTTGGTTTTTAGATATTCTAAACAATTCCTGGAAATATTCGTCTGTTGGTTTATCTCCAAAGTTCGCCATCCTATCATCTGAGTGAGCTCTCATCCATTGGTTAGGATCGTTGTCTTTAGCATCTCGATATGGAGGATCTATTATTGCAAGATCAAAGTGCTGATCATCATAACTGCTCATTATATTCATACAATCGTCATTTATCAACTCAATCATATAGTTAGTAACTCCCTTATATTTCTTAAATATGTGTGTTTAACCTCATATAAGTCACTTATAACTTTAAAATTTCCAGATCGTCCACGAGGTATTACAGATCCTTTTTTATGAAAATCTGCTTTACTTTTTAATTCTACTTTATATATCCAGCCACAGAACTCAATCTGATAGCTACTTTTATTAATTGAACAAAACAGCAACACATCACAGTCTGACTTAACTTGATATGCAGAAAAATTTGCAACATTTGTGTGCCAAGTTCTGTATGTGCGAGCCATTGTCTTTACATCAATAGTCTGTCCATTGTGAAAAATATCTACGCCGCCGTCGAATCCGTCTGCTTTTGCATATAAATCTGGATAATAGCCCTTTAATAACTTAAATGCTTCTGTTTCTCCAATCAGTCCAACAAACTGTGCTTCTTTATTTCCGTCAAACTTACCTCTATTGCCCCAGTTATGATTCTTTAGGTATTGCCAACACTTTCGTTTATTGTCGTCACTATATCTTTTTATTATTGGATAATAACTCAATTTTTTCATAATGATACTCCCTCAAATATTTAACAGCTTCTCTCCATAAATTAACCTTATACTTGTCCTCAAAATCTCTCAAAGTTTTAGCGTGTCTTTCTATGTGATGGAAGCGGCAGAGTGGTATGCAAGTGTAGTGTTTGAGTGTGGGTTTTTTGCGGTTACCACCCAGGCCGATCGCTTCCAAATGATCTGGATCTGGTTTGCTTTTAAAACATATTAAGCAAGTTTTACTTTTAATCCAGGCCACATATTTTAAAGAGTCTTCCAATTTAAAAAGGAATCTCTTCTGGTTTTATGTTGGTTTCAACGGCATCATTACCTTCTCCGAAGTCTCCGTCGTTACCTTCCCCTTCTTCAGCTCTTAAACCGTGTTCTTTAACAGCATACGGCTTTTTATCCTTCCAGTTTTGCACAATCCACAACAGATCGTCTTCTGAAACTGTTCTCCAGGTTAGGTTTCTTTTAGCCTCTGCTTTATAGCCAACCAACTCATCTCTCCACTTATCGTCCTCAAATATCTTCTCGAAGTCTTGTTCGGTAAGTTTTGGTGTTGGTTTTTTCTGATTGATCACAGCGTTTGCAACCTCATCTGCCGAGGCAAACTCACTACCTAGGAATCCAGCTGCTGCGAGTGCACGGCCAAGGCTCGAAGTCTCGCAGTTTTCCAGGGCAGAAGTCTTATTTATGAAGGTTGATCCGAACTTTTCTAATGCGTGTCCGGTATAGCTGCACTTATTAATAGTTACTACCGCCTTAAAAACGACAATTTTTTCGTCTAATTTAAGCAGTGTGGTTTCTATTTCAATCTCGCCCTTTGCTTTTTCGTGGGCCTTTTTTACTCTTTCAGCAACGGTTTCATACATAACTGTTGTAACCTCGCCTGTTTTACTATTTTTTCTCTCTATTGGTACTGACATAATTGATCTCCTTATATTATGTTTTTGTTTATTAATATGAACGGTTGCTTTGGATTAAAACCTATTAATTCCAACAACTCGTCGCACAATTTTTTAGACATTTTTTTACTACCATTTAAGTAAGCAGATAAATTGCTAGGGCTAATTGCCAGCTTTTCTGCATAATAGCTCTGGTTTTGGGCAGAATATTTAATAAGAGCTTTAATTAAATCTGGGCAGTTACGATCTACCTTTATGTAATAGCTTGCCATTACTCAACAATCCTCACATAGACTGGATTCCACTGGCTGCTGCCAAGTCCGTTACTGCTGCTAATTTCAAAGTCCTCTTGCCCTGGACTTGTTATTCCAATGTCGCAACCATTTAATAAAAAAGCCATAAAATAACCTAAAGCCAACCATCTTAACTGTTTCATACTACACTCCTTTTGGTAATCCGTAAACACTCTGGTAATATTTTTTAACTCGCTTTATCTTTTCTGTCTTACTCCAGGTGTATATTTCGGTGTTTTTGAATCCAGCATCGAGACATAAGCAGCCCCAATCACTGTCTTTATTTTGTTCTAACATTACTTGCCACAGCATTCGCATTTTATCCTCACAGTCTTCGCATATCATAAGAAAGTCTTCTATGTCAAAAACCTCCTCAAAGTCCATATCAATACGCCTGTCGCATTTTGCACAGATTACTATACTCATACTACCTCCTGTGCCATTTAGTAGCTTCTGATAAAAATAACGACAAACTTGGCACTAAAATTATAAGTAAAGGTTGCCAGAAAAGATCTCTAGAAGCGTGATTAATTATTAAAACGATCAATGCTATTAACTGAATTAATGCTAAATAATAAGGTACTCTCTTCATTTTATCTCCTTTTTTAAATAAATTCTTGGCATACATTGGAACTCCACCGGATATCCGTTTGCTCTAGTCAGCTCCCATCCGTATGCCAGAGATGTTATTTTGCGTATTTATTAAAGTAATCGTACGCTTTATTTTTTGGTAAATCGTTTAAAATGATATTATTGCCGGCTATTTCATTAATTGCGGCCCTGTATTTAGGTTGTTCAAGCAATTTATATAAACACCTATAATGCTCTATTTTTTTCTTATCTTTATTAAAAATAACAACTTTTTTGAGCCATTTATTATATTGTTTTGTTATTTCTTTTTCTTGCAATATTGCGTCACACCAATACCACTTCCAGGTATTGTCTCGTTCATTTGTGTGAAAATCTTCTACTTTATGGTTAATAGCTTTCATCCACTCAACCTCAGAAAATTTAGGCAATGATTTTAAAAAGTCATTTAATTCTGGGCAAGTATAGTCTATATAATACTCTCCGCCGTGAGCCTCGTCCAAAAATGTGCCGCACTTTTTACCGTTAAAATATATAGTAGCCGAGCAGCCTGTTCCATTACGACCGTCAAAATATTTAATATTTTTAAGATCCAGGCTAGATTCCATAATTAGTTTTACACCTTCTTTATATTGATTTTTCATTTTTTCTCTCCATTTGTTATTAATTCTTAACCAATATTATAGTATAAGGTGTTTTTTCGATAAAATGAAGCATTATTTTATATATATTTATAATATCTCGTGGAGGATCGTTTATAACTTTTATATAAAAAAAGGCCCTATAAAGGGCCCTTTTTATTGTGCGTTTTACCAGGTTTCCGTTACCGTGAATGAAGTCGAGTATAGGTTGTCTGCCACTTTGCGGAATTGCGGCTGGGAGGTTAATCTGCATAAGGCAAACTCGTTAACTTCCATATCTGGCTGAAATATAAAAGGAAGTTTGCCGTTAAATGTTAATTTAAAAAATGTAGAAAAGTTGCTAACATCTGTCTGCTCGCTGGTGTATTGATCAATCTCTGATCCGTCTTCGTTAAACTGATCATCAGTGTACGAGTTAAATCTTGTAGGATCGTCAAATAATGAGTCCTGGCTTAAATATGCAAAACTTAACTGCCAAGATCTTCTTGCAAAATTTCTAACCGATCTATAATCTTGCCCTTCTACTTTTTGCAATGTCCAAGGTGGTTGATCTCCCCAGTTTGGAGATCCAAGGTATTTGGCGTTAGTTAAAGTGCTGCCGCCGGCCGTGTTTATTAGATTTATACCATCATAATTGTGGTTAATTGAGGCTTTCATATCTACAGCGGTTTCTGGAGTTAAGAATATACCTGTAGTTAAAGCTCCAATATCTGTCCTATCTATAAAACTACCTTCTTCTGGCTCAATGGAAAAGCGGCAAACACTGTAAGCACTTTTTTCATTTTGGTTGTACCGATTGTTTACTTTCCATAATGAAAAGCCGTTATATTCCGGTACTGCGTTATTTGTCGATGCTTGACAGTTAACAATCTCTGAAATTTCTTGTTGATTGGCATAATGTAAGCCGTCTCCAGTATAACCATAAAATGCCTGGTTAATATTTAAATTTTTTATATTATGATTTAAAACTCCAGCATACCAACCTGTGTTATCGTTTGAACTATCTGTTGTATAGCTTAAAAGTTTATATAATTGATGATCCTCGTTTTGAATTAAATTTCCGTCGCTTGTTTCTTCTTGATCAATATAATACTGAAACTTTACCGCAGTTTCACTTGTTTCACTCCAATTAAAAAGCTTTTGTTGGTATGGGTTTAAGTTCCATACTTTGTCTTCATCTCCAGGCACTCTTGATATTGATCCGCCTTCATATAAAACTCTTGATCCGCCATTTTTACCTATAGCTTTTAAATACTGTATTATATCACAGAAAAACCTGGGTTTTTTTATGCTTCTGTTATTTGCCATAATATCTCCTAAATAGTTGACTTCCTAATTTTTTTATTATAAAATTTAGGTTTTATAACTTCAAATTTTCTAGACTCACTTGACCATTTATTTCTAGCAGCTAGCCAGCTGTAACCTTGTTTTTTCACAATTTGTGCATAGCGGAGTGTACTGTCCCAGGTTACATATTTTGCTGAAAGTATACTTAAAGTTCCAGAAAACTTAAATATTACGCTGTCAGAGGCTATTGGACTCTGTGCCATACTCCAGGCCACAATTTTATTTTTCCCAACCTTAATGCTCCATCCAGGAGGTAGTTTATTGTTTCCGTTAAACATACCAGAGTATGAAAACTCAAACGCCGCTATTTCTCCGTTTGCTTTTAATATTATCTCGTCTTCTGTTTCTATAATTTTAGTGTTATAAGATGGAGCTAAAGACATTATTTCTGTAGATTGATCTCCATAGTTACCTCTTTGTACCTCTCCCTCTACTATACTTGCTACCATTGGAACAACATCTAATATATTAACAACTCCGTCACCGTTAAAATCTGCTCTTAAAAGTGCCTGGCCAGATAGCTGGCTTCCAGATCCAGGGCCACTTACAATATGCTGAACTATCTGCACTACATCCAAAACATCCACATAACCGTCGTTATTTATATCTCCTACAATTCCTTCGACTTGATCGTTTTGTGAAGGATCTATATTTCCGTAAGAGTCTAGCTGTCTATTATTTAGAACTAATCGATCGTTAGATAAATGGTGTAATTGATAGGCTGTTATAGCCACACTATTTAAAGATTTTGATATAGAAGTAATTATAAAATAAGGCAGAATATATTGCCCACATCTTATAGGCAAGGTGTCGTTATCGTTTACCACATAGTCTTCTCCGTAGATTTTTTGCCCTTCTATTAATTCGCTAAACCTAATAATATCTCCAAGCTCAAAGTAATAATATTTTATAGGTAGTGTTATTTCTACTATATTGTGCTGATTGCAGCGTTCTTTTAAAATTGAATACGCTAGTTCTATTGCCGTCTGTTCATCTCTTATATATTTGCACTCGTGTACTAAATAAGTGTTAATATGATTTATTTCCTGTGTGCTTTCATTGATCTCTAGGCCGTAGTAATTAATAGACTGTAATTGACTTGATTCATAGTCTTTATAAGTTCCATTTAGACTGTATCTGTCTTTTAAATAATCTAGGCCTACTTTAATTTCTCCGGTAGTTCTTGTATATTCTTTTAAACCGTAGTCATAATGATATTTAACCTCTACTTGAGTTTTAACTTCATCTAAAGAAGTTCTGTCAAAGTTATATCTTATAATATCTGTACTGTCTATTGTTGAAACAGTTGCGTCATTATAAGAGTCTTGTAAACAAATAAATCTTAATTTATCATTAGAAAGAGTAGCATTTAATTTAGTTGACTGACATATTTCCTGTATTAGTTTTTTACTGTCAGTTTTACTATGCACGCTAAAAGCCATTTTCCAGTCTGCGTGCCAGTTTCTAGCATTTTCAAGACTTGAGTAATCTATCTCTTTATTATATCCTAACTCTTCATTTATTAAGTTTAACATAACATCAGATGGCCTGGTTATAATGTTGTCTGATGGATATGCCTCTCCGCCTATATCACTGTCAAACTCTAATATTTCTATTATATTATTATCAGAATACTGGTACTTTTGGATTTCTGACATACCTTCCCACTGAAACTGTACTATTTGGTTTTCTTGATATTCAGACTGATGTATATTAGTCATTTTAACTACTACAGCAAAACGGTCAGCTGCATTTGCGTGGGCAGTTTCAGATATATAAGTAAAGGGCAGAGTCATAGTTTCGTTTTTACCTATTGTTAAGGCAGTAAATGATGTCTGCGTGTCTTCAAACTTTATATTTCCATAATTAACTACTATATCTTCATTTATAGATCCTAATAATTGCTCTGCTTCGCCTATCCAGGTATTTCCTGGAACTTGTTCTATAACTACATCTTCTCCAAATATATCTAAATAATTTTTGTCAAAAAATGCGACTAATATATTACCGATAAAATCTCCAGAGGATATTTCTACAGTTCCTTCTGCTATTTCTCCTCCTATAACATTATTAGGCAACGCCACTCTGTCTATATAAACATTTAAATCTTGTTCTTCTACAAACCTAAAAATAGTCCAGTATTTAGTAAACTCGTGCTCGTTCCATTGTGTGTCGTGTGTCCAACTGGTATAACCGCTATATACAGGCCTTGACAATGCGTGGGAAGAAGATCCGCCGCCTAAATTTTTCATTAACTTAAAACTCCACTTAATCATAATGCACGATCCTAAAACTTGATCAGTAGGAACATAGGCTGAGTTTTCGTGATCAAACCAAAATTCAGAGTAAGTATCAAACCAGTCTTGAGTTAAAATTCCATTAGGGCCAAAGTAGTCTTCGTTATCATAAGGGTGAGTTTGTTGATCCTGGTTTATATTAATATGATTGCCGCCTCCAGGCCAGGGGCCGCCGTCACTAGTTCCAGTTCCTGTAGCGTGAATAAACTCGTCTGTAATACCTTGAATTGTGTAAACATAAGGGCTGTCTGTGACAACCGGAAAACAAGCCTTTAAATTAGGCAGGGTAAGTATTGCAGAGTAGCCTTCAACCTCCCACTCTATGCTTTGTAATATATTATAATTAGTTGCTTCTAAATGAGGTTCAAATACATTAGAATTAAAAGTGCTTTTATGATACTGAGCTCTAAAAGGCATTTGTTCGTCGTCCCATATAGCGAAAGTGTGAGCCTGCGACTGAACTATAGACTGTTTTGTAAAAGAAGCATTATTATCTATATCTGCAAAATGCAAGCCCCAACCGTTACCAGCATCCATATTGCCTCCAAAACCTAAACTCATATTAAACTCTTCAGCGGATAAGAAAAAGGAGTCTATATTTGATCCGGACTTGTCTCCTTGATCTAAAAAGTTTGCAAACTCAGATCCGTCAGAGCTATTTATAAAAGCAGAGTCATCAGACATTTTAAATCTTATTTTAAGTTCTTTATTTATAGATATGGCTTTTACTTGCTGATCGTCTGTTAGTTCTGTTGCTAACTCCCAAATTACTTTAGCCATTATTTAGATCCTCCGTATGTAGAAGTAGTCTTTTTTTCTAATTTCTGAATAGGGTTTCTTGGCCTTACTATGTTTCTTCTTTGTATTTGTTTCTTATATCTGTCTCTATAAGTTTCTGATTGCTCTGAAAGCCTTGTTTGTGGAGTTCCTGTGTATGTTCCAACCGTATCATCGACTCGTCCATAAACACGCCCAAACAAAGAGTTTTTATTAAATCCTTTCAAAACTAAAGTTGTTTTAAGTTTTACAGAGTCTATATAAAACCACTTAAATATACCGCAAGCAGCTGGATCGTCAAATATTTTAAATGAAGAGCTTACGGTTTCCGCACTAACTTGAGCTGTGGTTTCATAGACAGTTTGTATTCTGTAAGCATTAGACTGCACTATACCGTCTGTTAAAAAATCGTCGTTTTCGTCTATTAAGTTTGAATCAGTCGATCCCATATTCCAAACTATGTCTAGATAGCCTGCGAAATCATCAGTAGGGTTTTGAATGTCGCCGGTATATCCGTCGTGCATAACTGCAATTCTTGGATGAGTTCTGTAGGCATTTTGCGGATCTATTTCTTGATATTTTGCGGTTATATTAAAAAGTGTGTTTTGCTTAAATGTTATAGCTTTAGTATCTCCAGCTATTGTGTCTGAGTCCGGCAATAAAAACAGTTCAGTTATGTGATCGTTTCCGCCTGGAATAACATCTCCAGAAAACTCTACCACGGTGTATCCTCTGTATGTTCCTGTGTATGTTCCTTCAGTTCCATAAGGTGAAGTGTAAGATTGTCCTTCTATTAATCCCTGGTTGTAATATCCAGTGATCCAGTTTTCTGTTGGAAACTCGCTGTAGGCTTCTCCAGCAACTATAGTTTCTGCTGATGCAGCCACTTCAAAAAACGAACTAGATCCTCCAAATACTTTAGGCATAAGGTAAAACATCTCTCCAGTGTTTGTAGCTGGAATTGTTCCTTCCTCATCTTGAAAAGCCAAAATATTTGTCAATCCGTAGTACCTTGCATACTCTCCAAAATCTGTCTCCCATCTTTGTTGATGAACTGCCTCAACAAAAGTTGTCGGAGCTATTGTTTGAACTTCACACATATCAAAAGAAATAGGGTTTTTTTGGTTTATTACATCTGATGTCGTTGTGTCTATATTGGATGTGCTTACAGTTTGAGATTTTTGTACTATGAGTTCGTTATTGTCATTTATTGAATATTGAGTGGTGTTCATATCTTTAAATATAGTGTCTGGTATCTGTTCCGCTAATAAATCTGCTTCACTCTTTACAAGTAAATATTGCTTATCTATAAATAAATAAGGATAATGAAGCTGGTAAATAGATTTATCGTCAGCTATAATTCTATACTGATTAATTCCGTACTCTGGATCTATATCTACAGCAGAGTAAACCAGGGGAGCTTGATCAACATAACCGTAAACAATAGGGATCGGTTTGTTTTTATGTTTATCTGGCAAATTTTCAGTAGGCGTGTATCTTATAGGTAGATCTTTGTGAAGCGTTGCTTCTGTCCTATCTTCAACTCCTATAGTTACTATGTCCTTGCCTTGGACGACCTCTTTTATATAGCCAGTGTAAACAAGTAGGCAATCATCCAAACTTTCAGCAGACTGTGATTTATAGTAAATATCTAATTTTTTATTTAATGCTCCACCTAAAAAGATTTTTTCTACTAAAAATGTCTCATTATATTTTACATTAAAAAGCTTTAAATCAACTGAAGATATTTTAAAAGACTTATTTTCAAGATCTATACTCTCTCTTATATTTCCAACACTCTGTAAAAGAGGATCAAAGTGTGTAGGAGCATATTCTGGCCCAGCATTTACTTTTAAAGAAGTGTTATTTGTAGATATATAAAACTCGTCATTTATTACAACTAAAGGAATTAAATAGTTATCTTTTCCTAAAGTATCTCTTTTAAATTTTACTGGCAGATCAAGCACTAGCCTATTCCTATGTTGCCGCCCTTACGGATGGCGTTTCTTAATAATGGAACTGCTTCTTGTTCTATAAAATCTTTAGAGAGTACATTGCCCTGGAAAACTACTGTTGCTCCTTTATTCATTCCAGGCCCATCATTTGTTAAAGGATCTATATTCACATACTCTGGCCCAGCTTCTCCAGCTAATATAAATGTAGGCTCTGTTAATATTTCGTCCATACCTTCTGCCGCAACTTTTGTAGCAGCTTTTCTAGTCAAATATGCCTGGGCTAAACCGGAAGCTAGTGTAGTACCGTAGGCAATTTGCGGAGCTGGTGGTGGTAAAACTTCAGCTGTTTTTGCAAATGAGGACTGTGCAGCAGCAAAAGCGTCTACTATTCCTTTAACTGCTTGTATGTTAGCAAGATCTTTTGCGTGTCCTTTGTTTACCTCTAAAAGGTTGGCTAGTGCACTTATTGATTGTGAAGTTAATGATAGTTGCTCTTGCTTTATTTTGTTTGACTTTTCCATCTCAGCGTTGTTTTCTTTTTGTGCTTGAGTCAATAGTCCTAGTTTATCCGCCTCGTCTGGATATTTCTCTATAAAATCATCTATGTAACCAAGCTCTGCTTCTTGAAGTGCTATTTTTTCTAATGCGTTTTTTTCATAAAGCTCGTAGCCTTCTATTTCTTTCTCTGTGACTAAACCTAATTCCTCTGCTTTAACTGGATATTTAGCTATAAAGTCTTCTAGATTTTTCTTTTCTTGCTTATCTAATTCGTGTTTTTTTAACTGAGCTTTTTCATACTCCGCATAGCTATCGACAACTAGGCCTAGCTTTTTGGCACTCTCTTCGTGATCAGTTATAAATTGTTCTTGGTTTGCCGCTTCGTTTTCTTGTAAAGCTATTTTAGCTTCCATAGCCTTCACATACTCGTCAAATGTTTGTAACTCGTTTTTTTCTGCATCGTCTTTTAAACCAAGTGCTTCAGCAGCATCTTCATTACCTTCTATAAACCTTTTAGTAAAGTCAGCTTCATTTTTGGATAATTCAAACCTTGCCAGCATATTTTTCTCAAACAGTTTGTATTCTGCGTCTGGATCGGTAGTGCCAGGATCTGGATCCGGATCTCCAAAGAAACTGTCCCAGTCAATAGCCCCAGAATCTTGAAGCTCTTTTATAACTGCTGTTAGCTCCTGTATTTTTTTAACTTGCTCTTCATATACTTCGTTAGCTTCTTCCCAAGAGTCAGAATTTTCACTTAAAATTTTCCTAACACCTTGGAGCTGTTCCATAAACTTCTCTGTGTCGCCGCCCATACCTGGAAGTCCAGGGCCTACAGACATTTTAGCAGCTAAACCTACTACGGTGTCCATCCCTTCTTCTATTTCTATAATCTTCCACAATTTATCTCGTATTTCTTCTGGAGTGCCAAGCCAATCTACACTTATATCTTTAGTAGTTTTTTTAAGTTTTTCAGAGGAATTTATGTATTTGTCAAGGAAAACTTTACCGTTTGCTATAGCTGCATTTACATCTGCTTGAGCTGCTCTTCGTGCTGCTATTGCCTTCATTTGTTCTCTTTCCGCTTCTATTAAAAGATCAGTAGATGCTTGAAGTCTAACAGACTCTTGTAGCTCTTTTGTTAATTTAGAAACTGCTAAAGTAGCGTCTCCAGTTTCGTCTTTTAAAGTATTATATCTAGATAATACTCCAGGAAACTTTTGCTCTAATTCTTTTAAAAAGAAGGCTTGGTCTTCCATACTTGTGTTGACATTATCTAAAGAAGAAACTAATCCTAAAGCTGCATCTGCTTGAAGCGTGTAAGACTCTTGTGGCGACATCTCAAACAGATCGTTAAAACCAGAAACAAGTCCTGTAATAGCTGGAGCTAACCTTTCTCCTATGCTTTCAAATAGGTCGCCTATATTATTGTTCATTTGTTCGAGCTCACCAGAAAACGATCTAGCGTCTGATTGTGCTTGTCCTCCAAAAAGCTCCGCCATAACCTCGACTGCTTTACCAGCTTTCATTTCTTCAGCAGTTAAATCTCTTAATTGTGGAACTAATTCTCCAAGCTCACCAGCTAATCCAGAGAATGTTTTGGCTGTGTTTCTTACGGCAGATTCTAGCGTTAATCCGGTTGCTGTGGCCAAATCCATAGCTACAGGTATTATATCTCTAATTTGCGACTCTGTCATACCTATAGAGCCTAAAAAAGCCATTTGCTCTATAGTTGCTTCGTCCCCAAACCTGGTTACTGCCTGTAATTGTGTAGCATAAGCCTGGAGGCCTCGAGTAGATCCGCCCATAGCTTGATCCAGTTTTCTAACAGCTTGCTCTTGCCTTGCATACAAATCTAACGACTTCTGCATCGCATTTATAACACCTTGAGCAGAAAAATATGCACCGCCTACAGCTAGAGCTGATTTAGCAAGGTTTTTCATTCCGGCGTTTAGATTTTTTACATCTTTAGCTGACTTATCTCCGCCCTTGACTACAAGTTTTATTATTTGTTCAAATACTTTCATTTATTGCTCCGTTGATGCTTCGCTTATTTCTCTCTTGATCAACATAAAGTCGTCGATCATCTCTGCTGGTGTTTCCGCAAGAGAAGGGAACGGAGGACAATTAAAAGTCTCACAAAATATATATTTTTTTATAAGTGTTTGACATTTTTCGCTATAAAGCTCTCCGGCTTCAGAAATAAAAAATAACTGATTATAAAGAGCCTCTCCAACTTTAAAGCCTTTTTCTATAGCTTCGTCGTGGCAGCTAATCAATATTCTATAAATGTCCTCTTTTCCATTTATTACTACATTAGTGTGTGTAACTGGATCTAGAGCTTGATATGGATAACTTTTAGTCTTTTCTAATGGCGGCCTTTTCAATGCAAGCCACACATTTATTACAAGTATTATTTTATCAATTTTTTTTTATTGACAACCTCGTAACACCTGTTCGCTATAGCTATTATTTCAGTGTCGGTAAATTCGTTTAGTTTTTCGTCGGTTAAAGTTGTAGCTATTCTACACATATTAACCCAGTCCCCAAACCTTATATTTCCTACACCTCCGCTATTAGTTATAACTTCGTTAAACTTTATCCTTTCGTCAAGATTTAGATCTTTAACTTCAAAAGCAAGTTCTTTAATGTTCTCGCCTTTTATTTTAGCATTTTTACTCATATTAATCTCCATTTAGTCTAATAATATACTAAATTTAAATTAATTAAAAAATACTACATTGCAGCAACAGCTGTGTCACTAAATAATGATATTTTTAAGCCTTCAGTTGATCCATTAACTCCACACTCAAAAGGAATGTTCCAAAACAAACCTTCTGGGCTTCCGTCTAATGATGGATCTCCAGTATATTGGCACTCAGCAAGTATATTAGCTTCTCCTACAGTAGAAACTGTACCGTCTCCAAACTTTAGTATTAAGCTAGCAATTTTGCTGTCTAGAAAGTGCTGCACTGCATTTGCACCGGCAACCAATCCAACCTCAGAATCATATTTAACTACAATATTACCTGTTATAGCATATTCTGGATAGGCGTAGGCTTCTGCATTGCCATCTGAATTAGATCCGACTCTAACGACACCATTAGATATATTTAAGTTCCAAGATTTTAAAATAAGATCTTGAGTGTTGCTTGTGCTGTCTACATCTAACTGTTTAGTTGAAAGATCGCCCATATTAATAAAAACACCAGCATCTGGCTCAACCCAAGTACCGTCATACCCTTGTTCTAAATGAGCTCCTGTTGATCCTACACTTGGACTATTTGCAAATCCACTAAAGTAATTACCAGAGCAAGTTATAAAACCGCCATTACTTCCGTAATCTGCACCGATCGTTAGATCAGAAACAACACAACCAGGAATTGTAATTCCGGATGATGTTACTCCAGTATCATAAGCTAAATTAACTGAATGTGGCAGCCCACCTGATATTGCCGCCCCACTTGAAGTTCCGTTACTTGATCCGTCAAATTCAACAGTGTAAACATCACTTCCGTCAGCTGTGTAATCTTGGCCTACTAATATTAAATGCTGCAATAATAACTCTGGTGTTGCAATAAACTCAAAAGGAGTAGTTACAGTTCCGTTTTTTCTTGTTAAAACTGTATCATCCAAGTCTTTCATTGTTCCCTTGCCAGATAATAATCTACTCTCTCTAGTAATATTAAAAGTAGGTTTTGTTGGAGTTACTAATGGAAGCTGTCTGTAATTGTTGCTATCACTTGTAGCGTGTGCTTCTAAAGCAGTTCCAAAAGTTGTCTCGCCTTTAATTCCTACCCTTACCTTACTATGAGGAGTTACATTTGTGCTTATAGCCATCTATTTATCTCCTTCTTTTTTTATTGTTTTTTTATTTGTTGATTTTACCTCTTCAACAATTCCACGACTAATTAATTTTGATGCAACATCTGGATCTTTAATTTCTACTTCTTCTCCATCTCTTAAAGCATCAAATATTTCTGAATCACAGCCTATATTACAAGCATTAAACCTGGATATAGCTGTGCCTCTTGCTTTGACTTTTGCCATTTATTCGTCTCCTTACCCTTGATTACCTATGTGATTACAAGTAAAATTATAGTCTACTACGAAATAACCCTCTTGATCGTCATCTGAATCTAGCTCCATATCGTTAAGTCTCAAATTGAAAGCTCTAGTAGAGTCAGCTAATGTTATGAGCTGGTTTTCGTGTATTAAAGCCTCAAATCTTGAGCAGTTATTCATTACGTGTTCTAAAAATCCAGAATTTTCTCTACGATCTTGAAAAATGTATTTAATATTAAACTCATACTCTCTCTCCTCCATAAAGCCAGCATATTCTACAATAGTCGATCCTATTGGAACAACTCTTATAAATTCGTTAGCTTTTAAATACGGCTGGTTTGCCGTTGTTTTGTTAACCGGTACCGGCATTTCTGTTTTTATAACTTCTAGCAATTTGTCTGCTATATTGTTAAAGTTGTTTGTATAACTTACTGCCATTATATAACCTTACTATGTCTACTTAAATTAATTGCCCCAGTTGAGGCGTTGCTTATTTTTCTCTCTTCCGATGTTACCTCTATCTCCCAAATATCGTCCACATCCATTGAAGCCCCTTGAAACCTTACAGATATTCCGCCAAGGCCAGACCAATCATCCAGGCCTCCGGTTACCACTCTGTCTGTCACACTTGATCCAAACAATTTGTTGTCGCCATAATACTCTACTTTGCATTTAGCTACTCCATAAGCACCACCAGTTGTGCAAGTAATTCTTAAAAGATCATAAGGCTCTCCAGAATATTGCCCAGCTGTTTCTACGAGTTGCATTGTTCCGGACTGGTGTATTTTTCTTATAGATCCTTCAGAGTCTTTATTGTCTACCTCAAAAGATAGCTTGTACTCGCCTTTATTTAAACGATCGCATATCCCAGTGCCTTCAGAATTTGTAACTAAATTATAATAATAGTCTGCTTCTTCATTTATTGGATCTTTGCTTCTGATCAAATTGCTAGCACATATATAGCAAGTCGCCTTAATGATCAAAGCGTCGTATTCAGAAGTTAATCCGCTGGCTGCCGCCTCTGATATTTGTGTGTTTTTTGGCAATGGAGTAGGATACCTAGAGTCTAATATATTATTTAACTCCATACTAGCGTTAACTAATTGCTGCTCAATAAATGTCGTGAAATCTTGGCCTCCCTCGAAAATTTGGTTGTTTATAGTGGTGGCTGTGTATCCGGTATGGTAAAATAGTATACTATTGTCTCCAGAAACATAAAACCACTCATTGTTAGCATTTGGCGTGTCTCCGTCTGAATTTGGATCTGCCAGCTCTCCGCCATTAACAAAAAGCCTGTCCACATAGCCTGTATCTGTTGCCTGGAACATATTACTGATTGTAGCGTGGGCAGTCCAGTTAAATATTTGAAACTTACTGTCAAAATCATTAAACTTGTTAAAATAGTTTTGTAAATCTGATATACTTGCGTATTTAAAGCTCGTAACCGCCATTATTTACCTCTTTCTTATGTTTTGTATGTTATGAGTAGGGCAGAGCATAACTCGAACAACAACCCCTATTATTGTAATTATTAGCTCCACCCTATCAATTACTTCTTTTTCTTCTTTTTTACTTTTTTCTTTTTTTTCTTACCGTAAGGCATCGTTTTCTCCTTATCCTAAACTTATAACTCTTATATCTGTGTCTGCTTTTGGATTGCAAGACCTGGCTTCAATAACCTGGATTCCGTTAACAACTGTCGATCCGTCGTTAAAGCCTCCGCTGTGTGCGGCTTTCTCGTTACCGCTTACCACAAACTCTGCATTTGGATACGCACTTAAAGAGATCTCGCCAGTTTCGTAGTTTATTGTTCCGCTTCCTCCAGGGCCAGATAAATTTCCTTTTCCGTCATCTAATAAAAATGCTGAACTATTTTTAGATGAAGCATAGCTTACTTTATCATAGACTACATCATCTGGAAGCTCCGCTGCCACTGCTTTTTCCATTGCCCCTGTGTCTGGCACAATCCCAACATTCCAAGGCTCTGTTCCACTTGATGGATCTGCTAAAGCTATTGCAGAAGTTGAAAGTCGAGAGCCGCTTGTAAACCTTACATCTCCGTTGACAATAGACACAAAGCATTTTTTGTGTTTAAGATTAGTACCGGCTGTGTACTTTTCATTTATTGCTGCTTGGATTTTGCCTATAACATTACCAAAGGAAACATCTGAACTATCAGTTATAAAAGTCACATCATCTGAAGATCCGCCGTCAATAGTCAGTGCAAATTTATAAGTTGTACTAACAGCAAGCCCTGTTGAAGTTGCTTGTGTTATTCCGGCAAGCCCTAGTTCTTGATAACCTGGTTTATAAAATTTTATAGCCACACTTCCTGGAACAAGTCCGTCACATACCGAGTCTCCAGTTCTTCCGTAACCAAAAAAGTTAAATGCGTGAAAGAGTCCAGAGCCATTTGTCTTAACAACAGTGGCACTTCCGTTACCGCCTCCGTTATATGATGTGTCGTCAAAGTCGTGATGAGTGTTAAAAAAAGGCAATCTAACCGCAACATCATCAGCGTGAGTAGCTGCCGTAGATCCGTATAAACCTCTTTCAATAGTAAGTGTGCTGTTCGCAAGATCAGCTCCAGTTCCTACTGCTGTTACTTTACAAATCTCGTTTTCTAATCGTATTAAGTCTCCAACTTTAAAAAAATGGCTGTGTCCATTTTCCAGGTTGAGAGTAGTGTGTGCAGCATCAGATCCTATTGTAGCTGAAGTAGCGTGATCAACATCTGCTGTGCTATCTACATACTCGTTAGCATTAGGCACTGCGTTACTTATCTCGTTACCCAGGCCTCCTCCAAATTCTGTCGAAGTTCCTATAAATCTATTATTAGGCAAGTATACACATTCTTTAGCTGGTAACAATAAAGATAAATAGTGTGTAGCGTCGCTTAAAGTGTCCGCATTACTTGTGCTATCGTTGGTAACCCACTCAGCTGTGCTTAATAAAAGCTCGCAAGCTACCGATCCGGTGTTTTCTACTAAAATAGCTTTAGGAGCTGACATAGTATCGTCTGCAATAGATGTCCCAAACTTTACAAGATCTATTCCGGCGTTTGAGTTATCAACTCTTATAACTTTGTCAAATATTATGTTATAGCCGCCGCTTAACTTTTTAATATAGTCGCCTTTTAAAGTTCCTATTTTTATTTCTTTAGTGTATTTAGCCATATTTTCTCCTATTTAAAGTGATATTTTACTATTAGTTTAGCCGCTACATCAGTCGTGGCCCCTACATTTTCTACTGTTGCTATAACCACTTTATTTGCTGCTACAGAAGCATCGTCAAAAGATAAAGTAGTAGTTGTTACTCTGTCGCTATTAATAGCAAGAGCAGAGCTGTTATATGCAACAAGTTCTCCACTAGATAAATCTCCGGATGTAGAGCTTGTTCCTCCAGCTATTGTGTATTTAAATAAATGGAAATTTAAAGTGTCTGAACTTTCTCCGGCCGCTATAACTCTAACTTCGTCTATTAATATATTGGTAGGTATATACCAGGAAGAGGCAACTAAAGCCATAGCATTAGCTTCAGAGTCGCCTAATGTAAAAGTTGTAGCCGGATCTGTTCCTGTTCCTAATGTTATTGGAGCAGTTGAAGTATTTAAAAACCCATTAGTAAACATTGCTGTGTGCGTGTCGGCTGTTGGTTGCAAATCAAAAACAGAAAACTCTTGTATTTGAGTGTTAGCAAAAGTCTGTGTGCTTCCTAGCTTTACATTTTGGCTGCTAGTATCTACATTAATAAGATCCCCTCCAGATGCGGACTCTACTAAAAAAGCGTCTGTTTGATCAGTACCAGGTTTTATATGTAGTTTGTTTTGCCCTAGCGTTAAAGATGTAGACTGACCTAAACCGTCTTTTACATTTGTTCCGTTTGCTGTTCTTCCAGATCCACCGTTTTCTAACTGTAGTATATCTTGGTAACTAGAGGCTATTGTTTTGTTTGTTAAAGCCATAATTCTCCTTAAAAATTAGCTCCCAACATTGGGGCGTTATATATAACTGCTTCTTCTTCTTCGCTTAATGTGTAATATAAATGAGGCTCTCTCCCACTAATACTTGTGTTATGATGGACAGCACCGCAGTGTCTCCATTCCCAACCAGATGTACTTGTACCTAGATCTCCTGTGGTTGCTCCATAGCTACTGTCAAAATTATCTCCATAATATTGATCGTATGGCATAATACAGAACTTAAATGTTGAGTTATTTTTTATATCAGTTTTAGCTGTAGAATTTAAAGCTATTGTCTCAGCAACAACATTATCAGAACTTAAAGTATTACTTATATATGTGTCAGAAGAATGAGTCTGCCTTCCGTTGTCAATAGCTACCTCTCCTGTATACTCTGTAACATCACTAGCTCCCCAACCAGAAGTATGTCCGTCTATATCGTTCCAGTGATCCTTGTGTTCAGAGCCACTTGCTGTAGATTTAACAAAGATTACTTCCATATTACTAAACAAATCACTTCCAGACTGAGATTTATGTGACCAAGCCATAAAGCACTTAAAATCACACTCGTCTAGTGTTCCAGATATTCCAGAAGTATCAAAGAAATAGTGTGATTGGTAGTGAAATGTTCTATAAGTAGCTGAAAATTGAGCCACAGTCTTTGAGGACTTATCTCCAGCACATATTCCAGCCGTAGCATAAAGCCTAGACCTTACATTACTTCCTGTTGTTGCATTTCTTACAGTTGTCAATCTGGCTGCTGTTTTTAAGCCATTTGTAGCTGCTAATAAATAAGGAACAGATTCTCCTTGAGATACATCTAGAGTAGCATCTATATAAACAGCATTTCTGCTATCTTGCAAAGTGCCTTCTACTGTGAAAAATTTAGTGTAAGTGTAAGTGTTGTCTCCGTTGTCCTTTAATGTATGAAAAGTTGGAACATCTACTACTTCAAAATTGCTGTCGGTTAATTTTGGCTCTCTAATATAAAAACTTTCATTAGCTATTTTTATTTCAAACGATCCGCTATTATCTTTATAATAGTCTGTATCTACTTTTAAATCTAATTCCAGATTAAATGCTGTATTTATTTTAGATATAAACTCATTAAGTGTGGTGTCTATATATGAGGTAGAATTAAAAGACTTTCTTATAAATAAATCTTTAATGTCTTGAGGTATTTCTTTAGTGTTAAAAAAAGCTAAAAATTCATCATCACTCTTGACTGCTATGCCGCCTACTTTTTTATTATTTATAGTGAAATATTTACCAGCTCCACCATCATCATAGTAGTCCATATTAAACTCTTTTTTAAGTGCATCTAGCATACATTTCTCAAAATCGTTAAAATTATATCCTTTGCTATAAAGAACGATGCTATCTTTAAGGTAAACTGAGCTCCCATACGGATACATATCTACTATACTGTAATTTGTTAAATCAGATGATCCGAACTCTTCTTCGTTACTATACTGCCCTTTTGTTATAAAGTCGTTGTTCATTTGCCCTACATACATATCTATATATTGATCTGATCTATTTAAATTTATATTACTAGGATCTGTATATACTTTTTTATAAACATTGCTTCCTGTGTCTATTCCTACATTAGTTAGGTTAAATTGATAATTTTTTATAGATGTTTCTTGTTCGTATTTATCGTTGACTATTTGCATACCTTTCAGATCTAACTGGTATTCACATTTAAAATCATTAAATGTTTTAGAGGCTTTAATAAATTTAGTAAGACTATTTTTTTCTACTTCTATTTTACAATCTTTTGATAAATCTACTGTTTGTTCTTCATTATCTAAATATAAGCCCTTAAAAGTGAACTCTAGCTGTTTAGATCCGTCTTGTGAATTATCTGGCCTTATACCCATATATTTGAAAGGATTACCGTCCTTTCTTAAGCCTACACTAAATACATTTTTATCTAATAGGCTTATTTCTCCTATTGCAGAAGTGGTGTCATTAAAGGTTAGATCTATTGCTGCATAAGATCCGTCGCTTTTTTTATATGCTTGAGGACAAGATTTTAAATATACCTTGTAAGCATTATTAGACTCTTTGACTGTTGTTCTGTTTATATATTCCATTAGCTAAAATCCAAACTGGCTACACCAAAATAGTTAGTTCCATCAAAATAAAAGCTTAATATATCTATGTCGCCGTTTCCTGTAGATAATGTAGGAGCTGTGCCGCCAGGCCACTTAATATCTCCGTCCCAAGTTCCAATTACATCGTTTCCGTCGCCCTGGACAACCTTTAAGACTAAATTGCAAGGGCCAGATGGATTTGTAAAGTTGCAAGTTATCCCAGTACCAGTTATTGTTACTTTTTGTTTTTGACTTGTATTCCAGTCAATAGCTCCGGTAGCTCCGCTTCCAATAGCGGTTGCAGTTTCTGTTGTAAATACAACACTGTTTGAAAATTTAGCAACTCCAGAAGAAGTTAAAGAAAATTTAGTTGCACCGCCTACAGCTGCTGCGTAATCTATTTTTAAAGTGTCGGAGTCGTTTGCATCTGTTCCAATAGAAAACTTTCTGCTTGGCCCATTAAAATAAATTATAACAGCGTCGTCGCTATTGCCAAATAATGCTAAACTAGCAGTTGATCTTGATCCGGTTACGGCATCTATAGACAAAAGATCCGCATCTACATAAAGAGATCCAGGAACATTTGCCGTATTTATTGAAACACCGTCTGTCATATTTAAAGTAGATGTTCCTCCGGATAGTGATAACTCTCCTTTTATTTCAACATCCTCTTCAAATACAGATTCTCTTAAAAATCTAATTAAAGCATTAGAAAGTTCAAATCCAGACACCTTATCTCCGGCAAACACCGGCTTTATATGATCCGAAATTTCCTCTTGTACTGTTAAGTTTCTCATTTGAGCTTTTTTGTTTTCTTTTCTAATGCTATTAAGCGGTTGCTGTGGCTTTTTATCCGTGCTTCGTGATCAGACACTTTGTGATCAAGCTCGTTAGGCTCTTCAACATATTTAAGGATCTTAAATAGCTTAAAATTTTTAGCTAATAAGTTTATTACTTTATTTATCAGCAGCTTCTGTATCATCAAACACCTCTACAATTATTTCGTAAACAGACTCAATCAACTCGCCTTCTTGTTTCTCGTTAAGAAAGGGCAAATCTACTTTTTTGTTAATTTTAGCAACGATCTCGTTCTTGTTGCTTTTAACATAAGTTTTGATGTAAGACTTTGCATATTCCTGTAACCATTTAACAAACTTTTTCATTTTATCTCCTTAATTATCTTTTAAAAATTGTTCTAGTTTCTTTTTAAATCCATTACCGCTATTTTTGTCTAAAATTCTACCTATAATATCGACTATGATCCGTTCCATTGTTTTCTGGCTTTTTTCAATTCCTTTCAAATCTATCTGCATAATTTTCTGCTGATCTATTAGTTTTATTAAGATCATTCGCAGATCCTTATCTACGGTGTCATAAATATTATTAAACTTTATATGTAGATCTTTTGTAAGATCGTCCTGGATCCACCTGTTTTGCCTCCAAATATAATAACCAAAGGCAACCAACATAGCCACTGGGAGTCCGAACTGCTCCAGTACAGCTAAAATATCCATTACTTGACATACTTTAGTTCTTTAGACAGTTTTTTTGCACGATTAGGAGTCTGACTTGCCCATTTCGACTGAAGCATCTCGACCGCTGCGGAACGAAAGTCTTTGTTTATTATATGCTGGATCGTTTTTTTAAATTTACTAAAGCCATTAATACCAAGCTGGTAACACATCTCTATTATTACATCCTGGGCTTCAGTAGGCGTTTCTTTAAACCAATCAAACCTCTGATCAATTCGTAGCTTTAATGATCCAATTTTACGCTTTAAAATAAGCTCGCATATATCCTCGTCAAGCTCTAGATCCTTAATTGCAAAGCCGTAACCTATGGTATCAAATCCTTCTGTGCATTTGTAGACTTTAGATCTAAAGCCTTCTGACAGTTTTATGTTTTCTAAAAGCGACATTAAGACTGCTTTATATGAAACCTAAAGGTTAGATCGCCATCTGCATAAGTAACTCCGTCTCTTACTATAGCAACAAAGTAGACAGAGTCTGAATCAGAAGCTGCTTGCAATAAAAACGGTATTTGTGGCTTACCTACTGCTGGCACTGGGTTTCCAAATGTAAAGTCTCCACAGTCTAATGCTCCAGCTGCTGGAAACTCAACCCAACCGAGAAAACCGGCTGCTGCTCCGTGTGCTGCGGTTATGTCAAACGGATCATTTGCAGAGTCTAGCGACTGATTATTTGTAAAAATTGCAACTTCAAGCTCTGTCCAGGAAGCCTTTTTACTTGTAACCGTTACATTGATCAACTCCGAAGTGCCGCCGTTTCCAATAACTGCTTGAGGTATCTCTACCTTATTAAACAGAATATCTCCGTCAACATAAGCTGCTGTGCTTAATGTTGGAGTTACATCTACAACTTTATATGGACTGTAATTGTTTCCGGCCATTATTTAGCTCCTTTTTTTGGAGCAGCTTTTTTTTCTGGCTTAACTTCTTCAAAATTAGCTTTTAAGTTAGCTAGATATTCTTCTGAATGAACTGCTGGATCATATAAAACTACAAATCCGTTAGGCTTTTTAAATTTTAATATTTTAGACATTATTCTTCTCCTTAATTAAGAGTTAAAAAGGGGCAGTTGCCCACCCCTTTTATATTACGATTTATGAAACATCTGAAGTCAAAGATACTGCAAACAGATCTTTAACTAAAGTCTCGCCCCATACTCCAGTACCAACATACTCGGTAACTCTTTTAGAAGCGTTTCTTTCTGTTTCAATAGAGATTATTCCTTTAGATCCTGTTGCTAATCCAAAAGCACCTCTACTGAAAGCACAACCTTCCTCATCGTCTCCAGAGATTTCTGTAACTTCTGGCGAGCTGTATACATCAAAGCCACCAAATCTTGTTACGAAACCATTGTTAACTAATTCTTGGCCTTGAGAAGCATTACCAAAAACATTAGTTGTAGTTGAAGCAGTTGCGTGTCCAGTAATAAGTTTTCTTAATCCTTTAGCTCCGTATGTTTGTTTAACACCTAGAACTAAATTAAGAGGAGCTGGAGCTCCGTTAGCGTGTAACAATCTTAAACAGTCAAATATGTGTGACTCATTTAAAGCTGTTCCAGCACCACAAACATCACTCGACAAACTTCCAGCTGCAAATAAATTAGCCAAATCATTGTCAAGTTTAGCTGCTAAAGCATTACCAATAACTGGGCCAGCATTACCACCAAGACTTCCACCAGCACCGTAACCTTGCTCTGCCAAGTCTGAAATATCAACCTGGATCACGTGTTCTGCTAATGTAGCTGTTCTTGCAGTAGTAGCTATTGCTTGAGCTGTTGTATCAGTTGCTTCTGTAGCAGCAGTAACATCTGCTGAAGAAGCCGCTGTCCAGTCTGCGAACTCCACTGTTTTAGCTCCAGATACTCCAGATCTTGTAAGAACTAGAGGAGCTATTACATTTACTTTGTTAAATGCTATTACAGCATCACCTAAAACCTTACCAACGCCACCAGCTATTGTAGCTGAGGCGGTGATATTAGTTGCACCATCACTTAAAGCCATTTTAGACTCTCCTTAATATACTCCGTTCTTTCAGCTGCCTGTTGGCCTTCATTTTGAACGAGCTGCTATTTAAAGCGGTTTATAAAATATTAAGGTTAAGATTTACTCTCTCGCCAACCAGAAAACAAACCGATTGAAGCAGAGTCTACAGCTTTTCCTTTTTTATTACGATCAGTTCTTGATTCGAGTTCTGATATATAGTCGTCGTAAACCATTTTAGTGCCTTTATAAAAAGCCTCTGTCGATCCGTCGTCATTAGTTATATGAACTAAATCTTTTTTAGGATCAAGATCAACTCCAAAAGGCTTGTGGCCTCCGTCGTTTTTCTTTGGTTTATCTTTTTTGACTATAACCTTACTCATTAGATGGATTGTAACCTATAGGTATACCGTTTAAGCTATTGTTAGCTTTTTCGTAAGAGTCTGGATCTTTCTCGGCCCACTCAGCATAAGAGCTGAAGCCTCCATAATCTCCTACTGGTTTTGTATCTGCTTGTCTACTTGTGTTGGTAGGCAATGAGTTAACTTTATTAACCTTATTCACATACAACTCCAATTTTTCTAACGGAAGACTTTCTGCGATAGACTTGTCACCTTCATCAGTTAACTGTTCTAGCAAACCATTACGCTTGTTGGTTTTATAGTCGCCCCACGCCTTTACATCAACTTGGGCTTTTTCGAGTTTTGCATTTGCTTCATCTAAAAGTGTCTTATACTCTCCTTGCTTTTCTAACTCAGCTTTTCGAGCTGCTTCTTGATCAGCTTTATATTGATTTAGCTGTTTTTCTAAATCTGCTACTTGATCCTTGAACTGATTTTTTTGTGTGTTTACTTCGTTAAATCTATGCTGCGGAATGTTTCCGTCGACATTATTTTGACTAGCTTCAGTGCTAGGTTTTTTTACCTCATTTTCTTGAGTAGGAATTGTTTTTTCTTCTGACATTTTTTACCTCTTTTGTGAGTAATGTTTTAAAATACTTGTTGATAATATAGTTATAATATACTTATATGAAACACTTATTTTTTACTTATTGTAATAATTTGCTTGCCTCCAGGCATAATTCTCTGTAATTCTTTGTGCAATGTATTCTGAAAGTTTTTAACAATTTTATCTGGCAGCGGTTTATCTTTTGCAGTTAAAACTTTGCCTCTTTCTTTTAAACTGTCGAGCTTCCAGGAATGAGTAGTCCATCCAATAAAAATACTTTGTTGCTTAACATCTCCATAAGACTGAGTATCTCTGTATAGATCTCCAGTCAATACCGGAGCAGCTGAGTTTTTATATGATCCGTCCTGGTTTTTAAAATTGTTTTTAGCTTTTTGCTCACTATATGCCTTACTGTTTTTCATTCTTCTATTATATACATCTCTAGGGTTTGTAATATTAAATATATGCTCACGGTACTGATTGCGAACTTCTGCCGCCAGAGTGTTCCAAAATGATAGCCTGTGAAACACAGGAGTTTTTATATTAAAGTCTGGGCCTTTTTTAGTCGGTTTTTTTGCCATTTTTACTCCTTAATTTACTAGCCTTTTCCGGATCGTGTGCAAATTTAGTCTGCGTTGATATCTCCCACTTATGTCGACAGTTATATCCTCCGCCTCTTGTAAAAACCTCGCTTCCAAATGTGTCGTTTATTTGCTGCTTTGTCATTTCTCCGACTTCCATCATTTGCAGACATTTATCTCGAGTCTTTTCATCTAAAGCTCCTATATAAATATATAAAGTGTCGTCCGGCATTTCGTCCATCATAATTTTCGTAACCGATCTGCTGTATTCATTCATAGCAGTGTCGACAAGAGTCCTTAATTGAGCTTCACTTAAACTTCCTTGAGATCTAACCGCATTTAAAACTCCTTCTACGCCCTGGCCGGATATGAGGCCCTGGACAACTTCTTTTTTAACTATTTGGCCCATATTGTCTAGCGTTGATAATAAAGACTGCTCGTTGTAATTAATTAATGTTTGTAATGTTTGCTCTGTTGTGTCGGCAAAGCCTTCTATTGATCCAAGCAATGTGAAGTGCGTTTGATTAAATATATTTACAGCATTTTGTGATTTAAGCCGTACGATCTGCTGAATGTCCAGGTTTTCTATTAACCTTATAAATTCTTCAGTTGATCTGTTGCCTTTTAAAGCATATAGTTCAGCAATGGTTTTCTCTTGGACTTCGAGTAATATTCTAGATATTTGGTCTGCTGACTTGTTTATTACATTCTGATCCGACATACATTACTGCACTGGTGTTTGTAAGGCATTAAGCAAAGTGTTCTGATCATTATCTTGTTCTTGATCAATTCCGGATCTTTCTTGCAAATATTCCTGGGCTGCCGCACGATCTTCAAAGCGATCTGGATCTTGCTGGATCAATATGTCTGCTTGATCTATTAAGCCGTTTGATAGTTCCCAGTCCCATTTAGCTCGCTGTTCTTCATCAGAAAGGATCTCCATATTCTCCTCAAAGTCTACGCTTTCTAACTCCCCAGCGTCTTTACCAAAATCTACAGCTATCATTAACCGTTCTAACTCAAACAAATGTTTCTCTACTTCTTGCCATCTTATTACATCTGACACTCTTGAGTCCGTGAGCTCGGAGTTCCTTAATTTGATAGCTACTCCGCTTTGAGCTGTTGTTCCTTCAACAAAGCTAATGTCAATGTGGTAGTTCTGTGCAAGCATTTTATAAGATGTGGTAACAGCAGCAGTTATTGTATCGACTGTGTCTGGAGGGGAGACTAAATTCATAGTACCGTCCACTCCGAGAAAGCTAATTTTATCTGGCCCCACTTCCAATGTGTCTTTTTCTAATTGGCTTCCATTAACATAAAGGTAACCAAACGACTGAAACATAATATTAGCTGCTTTATTAGTTTCTGCTACATTAATTAAAGTGTTTGTTTGAATTAGATCCGTAGAAGCGTCTGTATCTAAATAACTAGACTCTGGCTTTCCATCTCTAAAGCACTCAACAAAAGGCAGCACTCCGTAAGGGTTAATATTGTCTGGGTTATATTCGTCACCGTATATTTTGCCGTTTTGATCAAATGTGAAGGTGTTGTCTTTGTCCCAGTATACATAAAGATCTGGCGTGTCGTCTATAATTGAGTCTTTTTTAGAT
>VTLG01007702.1_pt1 | contig 33037 bp, 40 predicted proteins | sample 4694571 | NCBI WGS metagenome assembly VTLG01 (sample SAMN12604809, study PRJNA352737) | marine metagenome | biome: ENVO:00000447; feature: ENVO:00000209|ENVO:00000569|ENVO:01000036; material: ENVO:00002151; isolation source: viral sequences binned using virsorter ...
ATATAAATATCATATATTCCACCTATCTCCCCTTCACAAATCATATCAGCAATATAAACATTATCAGGATCACCAAATTTAGTATCTACAAATATAGGTCTACCCGCTACTTTATCTATACCATAAATTACTGGAATATACTTTGCACTTAAAGAAAAGTTTAAATTTACATCTCTATCTGTTATTACGGTTTCTTGATATGTTTTTAATTTTGTTTTAAACCATTTCTTTTTAGTTTTATATCTTGTTACCTGCTCAGAATGTTTATAAGTAGCTAAAATATTAACTGTATCTTCGGCATGAGCAAATCCCATATCCCAAGCATATGCTTCTTTTTTTGTTACTTCAGGTTGAGGATTTCCTTCGTTGTCTAAAGCTCTATGAACAGGGTCGCTAGTGAGCCTACCATTTACTTGAACAAAGTCTCCCCAATGGCTTGTAATATTCCATTTTACTTGTAAAGACCTATTAGGGTTATCTATTATATCTGCTTTATTGATTAAGCCTTTAAATATAAGTACAGGAGCTCCTATTATAGAATTATCGTCTGGGTCTAGAAATACTTTGTATACATGAACGCTTCTATTATAATATGATCTTAGACTAACTTTATTATCCACCTCAATTAGAGGTCCTTTTAATTCATCGGAGTCAATTTTTAAAGTTATAGAAGTACCAGAACTTTGATCAGTTATAGTACTACTTCTAAAAACATGAGGATCGTGAGTATAAGTAGAAGTATTGTCACTAGCTGTTTCTGGTCTTAATACTTTATTTACTACTAAAACTGTTCCGTTAGTTTTAATTCCTGTGATTACACAAGTTTTTCCACTATTAGTACCACCAGAAATTAATATTTTATCCCCTTCTCTAAAGCCTTCTTCAATTAAATTTGTATTAGGAACTGTTATAGTACTACCACTATTTGCCATAGTAATATCAGTACGAGTAACAGAATTATATAAACTTTCTGCAGCTACAGTTAAAGTCATACCTGTAGCTTTAGGGTCTGTAGATTCTTGAAAACCACCTACATTTGTTACTTTATCTGCATAGTAAATTTGAGAACCATTACTAGTACCTAGTACATTTGTTGTGCCATCGTCAAAGGATATATTAAAACTTGCGTCTGTTAGATAACCATATCTATTAGCAGAAGTACTTCCTAAAGTAGATGTTTTAGTTACTTTATATGGTCTTTCAAATTTTATAAGATGTGCATAAGCGAACGGCTCATTATTTATAAGCCGTTTTTTTATGTTTGCATGTAATGCTCTTTCACCCATTATGCTTGTGCTTCCTCTAGATTAAGTGAAAAGGTATATAAATTATTAGTACCTAAACTATATTGTTGTACATCTGATTTCATTATTACTCTAAATAGTGGTTGATAATAATCTATACTTGCACCCGAAGATACTGCTCTTTGTAGAGGTGGAGAAAAATAAATGAGTCTTTGTGAGCTACTAGGTTGAGAATCTGTTGCAGTATTATAAGTTGCATTTGTAGCAACCCTAACTACCCTATATGCTTTTGTATGTAAAGAATCATTAGTATCTGCAATAGTAAACATATCACCCGGCTTTGGTGAAGTTGTTTGAGTACTAGAATGACCTGATTGTAACATTTTTGAAATACCTTGATTACAAGCACTTGCTGCAGTTGGTGTATTACTAGCAGTATAAGTAGCGAATGCAGCTACTCTACCTTTATATTGATTTGGTAATTGTACATAAAAAGGATTTAATCTTCCTTTCATTAATAAAAAATTATAAACGGGCTCAAAATCATCACGAGTCATAGGATTATATGTTATATTTATATCCCACCTATGTCCTGCAATCCTTCTAGAAATAACTCTACCACTATTTGTTCTGCTAACTTGTGTGGGTGAGTTAGAGGATATTTTAACTGATTTAAAGCCTGGCCCAGCTACTCCAGCGGGAGTAGCGTCTGTAGCTAAAGCTTGACCTGCATCACCAATTGGATTATTTGGATCAGGTAAAATATCTAAAAAACTAGTAAATGTTGCCATTAGTAATCTACTCCTCCAGCACTCTTAGGTGCTGCAATATGATCTGTATTAACTGACTCTAGGAACTCTTCTCCATTATCGTTTGCCGCTGATCTAATCATACTTATTATATTTCCTTGTTGTCCTAGTAGTACTTCTTCTACTCCTGCTGCATCTATTGCATGTATTGTAAAGTGTGCATTAACTGGTTTTCCGCCTAATTCATCATTTGGTACAACATTAAATCCTGTTGTTGGTTGAATCATCTCTGGACCTCGCTCTCCTACAAGTACTCCGCCCTCTGCGTATCCTCTACGTAATCCTGCTGCTCCACCCATTGGTATAAAGTTATGAGCAGAGGAGCCTACTCCTTTCTGTCCTGAAAGGTAAGCTAATTCACCTGCGTTTGCGCTTTTTGATACATCTACTTGATTACCTCTTTTACCTACAGATATCTCAGCGGGTTTCGCTGGTGCACCACCTACAGAACCGCCTCCTTGATAAGAAGTACCACTAATTATAGCAAGTTGAGCTGCCCCCAGACCTAAAATCAGAGGAGTCATCATACCTGCCCAAGTCTTAAACCAATCCGCTGGATTAGTCCATACCTGCATAACAGCCATAGCAGTTGACATTATTACATTAGCCATTGCTAGTTTCTTTTGAACTTCAAAGTTTTTCTTTGCTGTTTTTTCTTTTTCTGCCTCTAGTGCTTTGATTCTTGCTAAAGACTCTTTAGATTTTCCATCTCTTCTTTTCTCTGCATTAATTTCTTGATCAATAGCAGCTATTTTTTGTTTTCCAGCAGCACTAGCAATTGATGCTACTCCTTGTATTGCGTAAGCGGCCATAGCTAACTTAGCTGCCGTTTCGTTAGCGCCTTTTTCTATTGCTAACTGCATTTGTTCGAAAGCACCAACCATACCTACAGTGAATTCCGCAATAGTAGCTGCTAACACTCCTTCTGGACCAAATTCTTTTATGGAGTTTGCAAAATCTAATACGGCGTCTTTCATTATTGACATTTTTAGAGCAAATTCATTTTCCTTTACATTCTCAATTACGTCATCAAGAGTCTTCTTCATTGCTTTGGCTTTCTCAGCTACTTCGTCATTCTCACTCCCCATCTCGTCTACAGCTTTTTTATACCTAGAATCACTCATTGGATCTTTAGCCATATTAAGATCTCTCATTACATTTCCAACACTCATCATTCTTGAGAAGCTTCCACCAGGATCTGTAAAGTCTTTAATCTCTGATGTAAATTTAGTCCTTAATCCTTTTATTAAAGAATCTATGTATTTTCTAGCAAACTCTGATCCCGCGAGCTCAGAAGCCTCTGTTATAGTATCTTTTAATACGTCTCTAGCGTCTTCTATATCGGCTATTAATGTATCAGCATCTATTTCTTGTAAACCAAATCCTTTTTCTCCTTCTTTAGCGTTTTTAACCATATCATTATATGCAGTTATTTCAGGTCTCATTTGATTTATCTGAGCTTGTATTATTCCATATTGAGCATCAATTATAGCTTTTTCTATTCTTGCTTTTTCGTCCGCTATCTGTAGTCTTGTTTTTTCTGCTTCTAATATCAAGTTAGTTTCTTCCATGACATTAAATTTCGTTCTACCTGTTTTTTGAAATAATTCTTCTTGTTTATTTAATTTAGCTTCTTTTTCTCTTATCTTATTTAGTTTATCTATCGCGTCTATTCTTTGCTTTAATACTTTATGAATTTGTAAGGACACATCAAGTTCTTGTGTAGCTAATTTAATTGCAAGGTTTGTGCCAATAATATTTTCTTGGATCATATGTGATTGTAAATCTGATAGTTCTTTTGTACTTATTCCAATTTTATCAGCTAGCTTTTTCCTTTCTTCTGCATTCATTAAATCTAAATTAGCAAGACCCAGCTCCCTAATCATTGATTCTTCCTTTTCCATCTGTTGTATCATGCGAGAGGTTTCTTCCTCTTTAAGAGTTTTTTGTAACTCTAGCTGTTTTATTCCATTTGTTACTACAAGTACAGAAGCTTCTCCCGCTTTTGACATTATCTTTTGCCAATGTTTAGTACTAGCAGTTATTTGTTTTTGCAGATTTGCTATGACTGTAATATTTGCCTGCATATCTGTATATTCGTCTTCTTGCTTCTGTAATACCGTTAATTTCTCTTTTTGAGTTTTTGCTTCCTTAAAAAGTTCTCTATTTTGCATTGTCATTAGAGCCCAAATACCATTGTCTCCTTTCTCAATATCTTTAAGAAACTTTGCTCGTGCTTCTGTATCTTCTTTTAGCATTTCTGATTCGGTTGTTATTTGTTGAAATACAGCAAGAGGTTTATCCACGTCTGTTTTTGTAATAAAAAGATCACCATAAGTTCTAGCAACATCTGCAGAAGACTCCATAATACTATCTAATCTAGATTTTGCTGTATCTAAATCCGTAGCTACTCCACCAAACCCTTCGAAAAACTTAGCAAGATCTTCTTCTGACAGTCCCATTATACTATCAGCCATATCTTTTATTGCTATTCCAGCGGGAGTTATTCCATCTCTGACTTGTAACCGCCATTGATCACTCTGCGCCCGTATTTTATCACCAACTTCCCTAGATGTTAAACCTTCTACTTCTATACCGAATTCTTTTAATCTTGCTATCTGCTCATCAGAAAAATGCTGCTTCGCACTACTTGCGTCCCACGTCCAAGACAGTTCTTTGCTAAGAAGGTTCAATTCTTCCATGTCCTTCTTTATTCCTTCTACAGTTTTTCCTTTTGTGATGTTATTTATTAAATCTTCTAAATTTCCATAAGTACTAAATAGACCTTTTACTTGTTCTTCTGCTACGTCTATTGTTTTGAGAGTTTCTTCTATCACTCTTCTCTGCTGATCCTGTACTCCGCCGCCTGCCATAGCAGTTTTAACTTCTTCCCACCATATAGCAAGACCTGTTCCTTCTTCTTTAAATTTTTTCCAAGCCTTCTCAGCATCAATTACTGCTTGTACTGATACAGCCATAGACTTAGCAAAAGCTGAAGCAGCTTGACTAGCTTTTGTAACATCAGCAGTATTATCTCTTAAAACCTCACTTTGAGCTTTTAGTTTTTCTTCTAAGTTCTCTAATACATTTGCTGTATTTTTATTAGCTTCTTGCCAAGCTTTATGTTCTTTATTTCCTATACCCATTGCCTTAGTAAAAAGCATAAATGCGGGTAATAATACACTTATCCAACCCATTGCTGCTTGTATAGCCATACCCATTTGTTGTATACCAATAGCAGCAACTGTACTTCCACCTTTAAGCGCAAATAATCCTTTTTGGAATTTATTTAATGGAACATCTGCATCTTTAGCAATAGTTGGAAGTTTTTTCCATTCTTCCTTAAATGATTTGGCAGCAGCTGTAAATCCTTTAAATTCCCCTTGACCTGCTATATTTTGAAAACCTTTTGCAAATATTTCATTTCTTTTTAAATCTTGACCCCGTTTTTCAGCTATACTGCCCTTACCGGGTATTACATCAGGAAAATCGTCTTTTATCTTTGCTTTTCTCTTATTTATTCTTAATATTTCCTTTTCTAGTTCTATTTCTCTTTCAAGCCCTGCTATAGCTGCTTTGACTGCTTTCTCGGTTTGTGTTCTCTTTGATTTAGTAAGTGCGACTATTTTTTGTTCTAAAGCTGCAACTTTTTGCTTACGATCTAAACCTTTCTTTGAGAGTCTTTCGTTTGCTTTTGCTAATGCGCTAGTTTTTCCAGGTTTGCCTTTTTGCCCTTCATAGTCTGGGCCCGCCATTCTTCGTTTTCTTGCTTCTGCAAGTAATTTTTTAGTTTTTTCTCTTTCAATATCTATTGTCTCATAGGCTTTTGTTCTTTGATTGTTAGCCCCTTGATTTAAGTCATTTTGATATCTTTTATTAGCCTCAATAGCCTCTGTAGCTGCTTCTTTTGCACCTACAGCAAAAAATCCCATTGCAGGTATAGCTCTTTTTAGTAGTAATCCTATTATAGTTGAAAATAGTGCAGTCATAGCAACAGACGAGGCAGCAAAGAAATCAATCATTGGTTTCATGAAAGTATTAATCATACTCAAAGCATTCTGTGCTATATCTGAAAAGACAGCTGCTAATCTTGAGAATTGGTCAGTATCTACTTCAGAAAAATCTTTAAACTTTTCAGTTCCTTGTCTTACTGCTTCGGCGGCAAATGCTTGTCGTTTTTCAAATTCTGTAAGCTCACTAGCTGCAACTCCAATATCAGAGGCATATTTTGCTGCTGCATCTTTTACACGGACAAATAAACCAATTTCATCTAAGAGCTCTGGTTCGACTTTAATAACACCACGAAAGATTCTATCAAGTGCATCGCCCATAGGTCGACCAAGAGATACTGCTGCATTTCGTGCTACTTCACCTAGTTCTGAAATTGTTGAAGTGTCAAATCCTGCACTTAATGCAAGAGAGGTTGCTCTCATACTTTCTGCAAGATCCATACCATAACCCGTTACTTTCTGTAGTTCTCTACCTACAGCACCAACAGCTTGACCTGTAGCTTTTTCTAAAACTACCATGGCTTCCATTAGAGTATCAGTTTGAGCAGCCCGAGAAAGGACTCCAAACGCGGCAGATAACGCGAATACGTTAGCCGCTAATAATGCATAAGCACGAACAAGACCGCCGGCACCCGTGCCACCGTCCATTGCTCTTGACATTTTTGAAAAGTTTTTTGCAGCAGGTGCTGTTTGTATTACACCCTGTTTTGTGGCATTATATGCCGCAGTATCGGCTTTAGTAGACCGTTTCTGTGCTCTGGTCTTTTCGTCTATCGCCTTTGTATGCTTTTGTGTTTCTTGGGTGGCTTTTTTTAACTTGGCACCACCCTTAACGTCCTGCTCAATAACTACTGTATGTTTTTTCTTTGCCATTTATTTTCTTTTAATCTTATCCATTTCCGTTTTAATACGGCGCTGAGATTCTTCTATACTTCTATTATCTAAAAATAGTAGTAGTTCAAATATCCAATCTTCCTCGTGTTTTTCAACTAAATAATTATCATACAAAAACCCAAGGTTAGTAAAGTCTTTACCCACAAAGCCAATTTCTGGGAATATCCTATTTCCTAAAGAATTGTATATATTCATTGCTGTATATACACTTTCTGGAAAGTCCTCTATATCTGGAGGAACTCTATCCCATTCTATCTCTTGACCAGTTTGCTCACACATTCGTAAGTACTGATCCTTGTTCATACCTAAATCATCATGTTTTAGGTATAACTCCAACTTTTCCTTTAGCTTTTGCTTGCTCTGCAGAACGAAAGTGTTCTAAGTCAAAGACTACCTCATTGAGCCAATTATCAAATTCATTAGAGTTTTCTACAAGAATAATTGCATTTTCCTCACTATAATCCATCTCATTATTTGGGTTTTGTTTGGATATATCAACTAGTAGTAAATCTTCAAGGAATTTTAGTTTTAAACCTCTCCAATTTTTTACTGTTGAATTGGTAAATTCTTTTAAGAATTTATCATCGTCCATCACCTCTTCAAAGGCTCTAGTTTTTCTGTTAAATTTATTTGATGTACACCTTTTTCTAAGTGCAATCAGTTCTTTTCGGGAGAGATTCGCTAGTTCAACTTCAAATCCATCAAGACCAGGAAACTCAACCCAGGTAGTTTTACTATCTACCAATAGGGATTTTAGTTCCATTTATTTTCTCCTAATCTAATATTTATTTTCGTATTCGGTGATTATATCATCTAATGCATCATTATCTAAAGAACGAAAGTCGTAACTTTGTGCATAAACTTCTTCCATTCCCATTCTAGCTGTATACATACAAGGATTTATGTTTGCTTGTAAAAAGGGAGTAGCATTACTTGCTTTTCCTACTTCTACAGCCTTTAATGTTAAGTTAGTATTAGTGCTAAAATCATCAAATTGTGCGACATTATTGTCATTTTGGTATTGTCGTATTTCTCCCGATAATACACGACTATTTACCGTATATGTTGATGGAAACATAGCATTACTAGAATCTGTTACATTGAAAGCATCATTGATTGTTTGGTATGGTGTCCAAGATATCTCATTCTGAAGTTGTAAATTACAGCTTATAATACTGCTCATATCTAAACTATCAGCTGTGATAACTGGATATACTATGAGAGGTGTTCTCGTGGCAGACTCAGATTGAGCACTACCGGGGATTGAGTATGACTCGTCTCCTGCTCTCGTTAGTTTTTTACCTTGTCCTTCAAGTCTTATTTGAAATTGGTTTTCAGGCACAAAATCAAATGTTGCTCCCGTAATAACTGCACCTTCTAGTTTGAATGTGCTGCTTCCGGTTTGTATATAAATATCGAATGATTTAAGTTGTTGGTGTTCTATGTCAGCTTCCGCTGTAGCAACTAAATCACACGCTAAATCTATTATAATAGACTCGTCTTTCTCTATTGTTAAAGGTACATCAAAACTAAACTCAGCAGGGTTTGCTTTTGTTATGCTTGAGCCTTCAAACATTTTTGATTGATCGTGCAGAGTCTTTACTGAGTACGAATCTTCCGCAAATGTTTGGTCTAAGGATATAGCGGAGGAAGTATAAATTCTATACTTATCCCCGCTATATACTATGTATAGCTTACTCTCGCGAAGAAAACTATAAGACATCTATTCACCTAGGCTGCCATTGCTCTATGGGTTGTTCCATATTTATTAGCTTCACTATGTGAAGTTGAACCTAGATATTTAACCTTCATTTCATCACCGGTTAAGAGGTCTGTTCCGTGAGCTGCGAACTCAACAGATACTGAAATAAGGTCACCGACTTCGATAACTGGTACAGTTAAATGACACTTAGGCATATTAAATTCTACACCTGGTGCGGTCCAGTCATCTGAACCCATAGCGTCACCATCTGAACCAACAGCGCCAGCTACACCCATGTATAAACGTGCATCAAAGACGTTTGTAACAAGGTCAGTTGCACCTGCTAAGTCAGTTAATAATTGGTTTGAACCATTAGATTTTGTATCAAGATACATGGTTAGTGAACCACTAATAGTTCTGGATCCTGTAAAGGAACCGATTGGTTTGTCGACAACACCAATAGTTTCTGGAGTTACGTAAGTAACATTATTCTCTATACTAATAGAGCCGCCAGTTATATTGATATCGTATGTTCGATTGTCCAAGCCACCTGAGCTTGCACCACCGCCTTGTGCGTCTGCATCAAGGTATAAACTAGAAAGTTTGTTTCTCAAGTAATCTGCATCACTCGGGCCAGTTGTATCGGCATAGTTGTAACCCTCTACATAAGTATCAGTTGAGCCACTAGAATGTGTTAAACTAGCGCCATCAGCATCATATGCTTCGATCTTATATTTAGAAGGATCATCATAAGCTTCTTCTACTTGGTCAATAGTAGTTGCACTACCAGACCATGTAATTTGGGCTATACCGTCAATGGAAAAGTCTACTTCAGCAGAACCTATCTGAGCATCATTTAGCCGATAAGTTGTGTTCTCTAGAGCGAAGTAAATATTTAGTTTCATGAGTTCATGGACATCAGATTCTAAGAAATCAACTAACGCACCATTAGCAGTTCCAGTACTGGTTGCTATTGCAGCGCCTGAGGCGTCTGATAAACCTGTACCAGCTAATGCTGACCATAGTATGTTTTCGCACATATCGTATGTTCCATTTGCTCTGTAACTTGCAGTACCGTGTTTGAAAGGTCTAACATAAGTTGCAAAAGACCATTCTGCTGGTGGTAGCGAGTCGTTGAATCGTTTAGATCCACGGTTTGGTGCTGAACCAGCCTCATTAATCGTTACATCAGTAGATTCACTTCCTTGAGAGAAGCTATATCCATCTAATACACCGATTCTGAAACAGTTTGCACTTGTACCGTTTCCTACAAAACGTCCTGTTCCTGCTCTAGCTCCATCAGCTGTAGTTGTACCAGTAACAGTTTTAGCAGTAACTATAAGACCACTTGCGGAACCGTTATTAGTTCCATCGTAGGCTTCTACTGCTGTCTCTGTTGCTGTTTCATCTGCTACAAAACCATTTCCTCTATAGTTATTTGGAATTGCTACAGTTTCAACTGCACCTGAGCCTGAGATAGAGAGAACTATACATTTTGCATTTGCTCCTGAACCAGAAGTAGTACCCAAAGTAACGATGTCACCAACAGCATAACCAGTACCTTTAGTACTAACATATGCAGTTAGAATTCCGCCACCTGCCGTAGGGATTCCGTTTACTGAGCTTACAAATACTTTCGTATTTCTTGAAAGATTTAAAGCCATTGCTTTTCTCCTATTTCATCTTTGAAAGTACTAAGCTAGGTATTTACCTGCCTGTAATTTCGCTTTTTTAATACCTTACTTGTATCGCCACTTCGCCTACAGCTAAGGGTGCTAATACACCTTCATCTGTCGAAATAGTCAATATAGTTGAGGAAGTTGTTTTTAAATTAGGACTTACTGTATCGTCGTAAGTCAAAACGTCATTATTATCAATAACTCTTTCTATATCCTCTAATAAAAGAGCTAGTTCTTCTTGTGGGTCAGTTTCGTCAGAAACATACACTCGTATTTCCATACTTAGAAACCGCCACTTGAATCCGTCAGGCTGATACTGTCTTGATTCATCTCCAGCTATCACACAAATTGAAGGAAACTGGGTTATTTGATCAATAAACTGTACATAACCATGTACGTTATTAAATACATTAGTATTATAAGGAGAGACTCCATTTAACTTAAGTTTAATTTCGTCAACAAAAGCATCAACTATCTTTTTTCTCTTTGTTCTATATTCTGATGCCATTATACTCTCCTGAGCGTTAATTTTTGGGCTATTCGATTTTCTGCTAAGTTTCTTATACTTTTTGAAATCAATGTTTTAGGATTATATCCTGTAGGCCATTGTCTTTTCCCAGAATTTTCAAATGTTTCATAAGGACTTAACAAATATGTATACTTTCCTATTAAAGTTTTTGGTCCTTCCATTAAGCTTAATAATTGTACTGAACTTGAAAATCTACCTGTTTGATTTTGTAGTGCAGGTCTTCCCATGTTTCTTCTAACTTCTGCAGGTAGCCTTCTATTTATCAATCTTTTAAGTTTAGCTAGTTGTATAGCACCTGCTTCTGTATTTCTCATGCTACCCTTTTCTTTTCGCATTGAAGTTGCAGCTGCTGCAGTCTTAAAAGTTCCAGATTTTGCTTTTTTAGTTCTTTTTCTAGGTTTTCCTTTTCCTGACCTTTTAGATTTTTTATTCTTTTTAGGTATGTTAGTCATCTTTACAAAACGACCTGTTTTAGGGTCTCTTAATCTTTTATAAGGTTTTACTAGTTTTATTACCGTTTCTTCAGCTGCTACTTCTGAAAAGGGTTTACTAGCTACAAAATCTGGGTCATAAAACGCTAAATTGTCATCAGCTAGTATTTCATCTAATTTACGTATTACATGATCTTCCCATTCCTGTGTTAAATCTTCATCACCCGGCTCTGGATTAATACCACCTAATTCTCCTTTTATAACCCATTCCATTCTTCCGGATTCTGGATTAACTTCTTGTTCCCAATTAATTTCTAAAGCATCTAATACTCTTTGTGCTATGTTTGTATTAGTATAATAACTATTTACAGGTATGATTTCGTCTCCTAATTCCTCTATCCAATTTACTAAACCTGCAGTTGCTACATTTGTATCTATATCATGTGAAAATCCTGTACCCCATCTACCATCTTGAACAAAGTCATCAGTATATTCTACATCTTCAAAAAGACTCCTCTGTCCATCGTTACGAAGTTTCCACTTCTCTAATACATCGCGTCTAAATTGTTGATTAACTATCCTTAAATATGGAGTAGCAGAACCATGTGCTGCTGAGGGTGCTTCTCTAATTACTTCTGCTCCATAAGAGGTATGTTCACATTTAACGTTATTCCTTCTACCAAAATTCCTAAAACCTGCGGAAGTTCCAAAGATACCTCGACTCCAATCTCCTATAACGTTCCAAGTTGCTGCTCTTACCTCATCTTCCCTTGCAATTCCGCGACTAAGATTCTGTGCATCTGCCGCCGCATTTATAGCTTCAGCCATAGCATATGCAAACTCTTTAGCATGAATAGTTATTTTAGTAGTAAATCTTCTATTAGCCATATCCCTAGCATTTAGGCTATCCCGACGTAATCTTTCATGTATACCCTCGATCCGATTTCTAATATTAGCGATAGCCATTATTTATAAATCTTATAAAAATCTAGTATCCTTTTAATGTGGTCTGGAAAACCTATATTTCCAGTTATACCAGAAGTGCTTTGGTTTTCAATCATGGCTCCTGCAATCTGCATACGAGCCTTTCTCTCGTCCTTCATATAGTATTTAATTAAATCAAATACTGCCAATTTTAAGTCATCAGGAGTAGCGCTGTAACCTGCTTTATAAATAACTTTTACAGCTTTGTATCCCATTGGAAAATATTTAGTACCCGTACTACTAGTACGAACTATACTGTCAGTCATATCATCAACTATATATTCATATTTACCGCTACTGTCAGAATTTTCTGTGATTAGCGTAACATATGATTCAGCTTGATCTTCTCTTTCCGAAACTGAAACTACTGATACTATAGGACTTTCATCTAACATAACCCTGCTTGTTATTTTATCCGAAATAGTAAAATATTCTGTTTTATTAGTACTGTAGTAATCTACTATTGAAGTACCACAATAAGTTTTAACAACTTTAGTAACCTGAGGTATAAGTGTATTTATACGAGCATCTTCTTGAACTCCTTGAATTCCCGTGAAGTCCTTATATTGCTGTAATGTTACTAAGTTTGCCATAATTTTCTCCTAGAAATCTATGTGGGGAGAAAACTCCCCACATAAAAATCATTAGCTTTTAGCTTCCTTTGTACTGGTAAGCCCACTTAGAAGTAGCACCATCGATCATGTCGGTGAAGCCAATTCTTTGTGAAGCAACGAGCACTCTGCGTTGATTCGCAACTTCGTAATCAGACTCGATAGTTACACCTCGTAGTCTAGGCATTACGTAGTTCTTAGGATATACAGCAATCGCTGCAGGCATATTTACTGCCGCAGTTGGGAACTCATCAGATACTATGACTTTAGAGCCAAATACCATTCCGATTTCTCCATTTAGTTTAGTTGCCATATCGCCAACTAGGTTCACATCTTGGAATTCAGCATCTTCTAGCAAGTTGTAATAAACTGTAGAAGAAACGATATAAACAACATCAGATGGGTTTATACCATATTTGCCCATATTCTTTCTTAGTGCCAATAGTTCAGCAGCTGTAACTGTGTCAGAAGCAAATGCAGTTGCTGATTGTGTTAAATCACTGTCAGCTTCAGCCAAATGCCAGATACCATCGAAAGAAGCGCCTGAAGTACCAAATTGACCATCAGCGTTGTTACCTAATAGTAACGCGTTTTCTATAGCTCTTGCATGAGATCTAATGATTGACTCCCTAATTAAAGGAAGAATCGGTAGAATTGCATCTTCTTCAGTTTCATTACCTAAGTAAGATTGTGAAATTAGTTTTTTAGTAGAAAGTGTCCTTTCTGTCATATCTACACCACCCCAAGGTGTACCATATGTATCACCTCGTTGGGCTAAGTTACCATGTGGAGATGATCCACTTGCTGCTTGGTTAGCTGTAAATTCAGCGTATCCAGCATCTGGTAGGATAGGTATGATTTGAGTTGCTGACTGCATAGGGATTTCTCTAAAGAGAGGAGCCATTACTAGCTCTAATTGAATATCCCTTTCAACATTGGTTGATACAGTTTGCTCGAAATCTGCAGATGAAACGCCAACACCTGAATGTGCGTTAACTTTCTCTACAACATTATTAGCGAGTTTTGTGTTCCAACCTTTGCCTGTTGCAAGCCCCATAGTCCATGCATCATTGATGTCATCTTCATAGGCTTTTTTCCAGTCAGAAGTGCTTTCTCTTCCGAAAACTCTTTTAGATTCACGAATTGCTTCGATTTCTGCTTTTTTCTCGGAAAGATCAGCCTTAAGTTCATCGACGACTTTTTCAAGGTCTTCGTGCTTCTCAGAAACACGATCCTCTAGGTCTTTAGTAAGACGCTCAGCGCCTTCCATTCCGACTTCTACTATCGTCTTGACTTTTTCATGCTCAGCATCGATAGCAGCTTTTTCTTGAGCTTCAAGTTTTGCTGCCTCTTCTGCGTCTGCTTTCTCCTTAGCTTTTGTTTCGGCTTGTTGCATAGCGATTTTAGCAGCAGTTGCGTTAGCCACTTCTTCTGCATATGCTTTTAAGTCAACATTAGCGTTAGGAGTGTCATTGTCAGTAGACATAGGTTTCTCCTGTGAAACGGTTTTATCCGTCGCTTGTGGCGTCTCAATTTTATTAAACTGATTAGCCTCTTTATTATTCTTAAAAAGATTTTTGAACTCTTGGTACTCCGCTTCACTATCAAAAGATTTAGCAAGAGAAAACATAGCAGTTTGATTAGCTGGAACACTAACAACTGATACTTCAAAAAGTTCGGCGTCTTTTATCTCTAATCCGTCGGTTTCTTCATTGTATTCGGCATCCTTGACTCTAAAACCAACGGAAAAGGCTCCAAGAACGCCATCTTTAATTAGATCTTTAATTTCGCCTGCAGACTTAGAGATTCTCGCTCCAAGTTCCAGACCTGATTTATTTACTTCCATAGAAGTTGCACGACCAATAGGCTTGTCGTAATTATGATTAAACAAAATTATTGGGTTGTGTTTGAAATTATCCAGTCCACCCGATTTTGTCCATGCATCATGATTAATGACGTCGCCAACTCTGTCGATTGAATTTGTACTAGCTAATCCTCTAATATTAACACTACCATCTTCGTCTTCACTTAGTGTTTTAAAGATATTAGTCCAATGAAATATTTTATCTTTCATAACAAGTCCTATTCTTCAGCCTCGTCGGCTACCTTAGCTTTGGCTTTGGGAGCCGCTGCTGGTTTAGGTGCAGGTTCTGCTTCTGCTATTGGTAACTTATTAGCTACCGCCCATTGTGCTGGGAAATTAGCTTTGATCATGCCTTGCATACGAGCCCAAGATCCAAAAGGTCTCTTTGCAACGACAAATCTTATGGGAGCATCATCAGCTGCCTTATATTCAGCGGGAGTCATCATTCCCTTTTCAGCAAAATAATCTGCTAATTGTTCAAGTATTGCTTTTTTATTAGCCATTTTCTTCTTCCTCTGTTTGGGGTGGTTTCCCACCTTCTTCGGGGTTAGCTGCACTACCCGCTATATTTGCAGGGATTCTTAAATCATCATGTCCTTCTATTGCTTCTAGATTTAACATTTCCCTTGCTTCGTTTGGTGACATTATGCCTGAGTTTACTAGAGTTTGGAAATAAGAAGCATGATCTCTTAACTCTGGTTGAAGGGCTGGAATATTAGTAACGTCTTCGTTTAACTTAAATCCAAAGTACCTCTCAAAGGCATAACCTATTTTTCTTACTATTGGGAGAACGGTCTCCAAGTAGTAAAGTCGATGGTTAGGTCTAATATTAGCATTATTCCCTCCATCAAGAAGTATGGGTGGTACACCCATTGCTTCTAAAATTATCTTTTCATTCGCTGTAATAGAAGATTGGAAGTCTAGTTCTTTGAAGTTAATTTTTGTTAAACTATCTACTTCTAAACCGCCATCTAATATAAGTGGTCTTTTTCCTCCACTTTTTGGATTGTACCTAGTTTGCCATGCCTGCAGCATTCTTTCTTTGATTCTTTCAGAAAGGGTATTAGGGCTTTTAAGTACTAAACCTGGAACAGCTCCGTTTTTAAAGAAATTATCTTGAAATTTTCTCATATTATCCAACAAATACATTGTTCTATAAGCTGGTTTTAATCTAGGAACGCCCCTATAGATTGAATTAAATGAGTTTTCTTTAATATGAATAATTTCTCTAGGGGCGTAATCTATGTGTCCGTCATACTCGAATTTTTCTATATATGTTTCAGTATGACTATGAATCGTTACATTGTTCGCTGGAAGTTGATATAAATGAGCACCATCATAGTATACAAATATGTTTCCATCTAGTAATAAATCTATGATTAGGTTTCTTTTAAAATTACTGATATCCTGAAAAGGATTAGGCTCTTTATTAAGTATTAAATCTACACGACTTCGCCGAACATTATCTTTGATAGGTGTAATACCTTTAATCTTATCGCCTATTTCAAACGGAATATCAGAAACATCATCAACAATCATATTAACAGCACGGTTAACTACTTCTAACTCTTCGTAAGCTGATCGATAATTATCTTTCGTTTCACGACTGTCTAGTGTTAATCCTTCTTCTAGAGCTATAAACGACTGCGCAGGATTTAATTTCTCCTCCGTCGTTTGTCTACCTAAAAGTCTGTCATACCATGCCATGTTTAATCCTCTGTTTGTCTACCCATCGCTTTTGTTTAGGGGCTGTAACCAACAATGGTCTTTTGCCATAAATACTATGTAGCCGCAGATGATGGGGTTTGCATAGTGTTGCAGCTTCGTGATAAATTTCTTCTATATGTTCCGAGATAAAAGTTTCTCTGATGTCCATTATTTCTTCTGCTGACGATACTGTCAGTTTATGTTTTTTCAACCAAGTTTCTAATAACTCAGTCATTCCATAAAAGTGGTGGAACTCTAGTTTTTCTGTTTCTCCACAAATATAGCACTGAGTTTCTTTCTGATAACCTGATTTCGCTTTATCTCTAACGTACTTGATTAAATCTCTTTTTAAATTCATAATTACCTATTTATTAAAAATTATACCAAATTTTTACCTTCTTGTCAACAATTATTTTTTGGTAGGTCATATTCTTAAAATGTACTTGCAGTTGTCTCAAAAGTATAAAGCCCATATCTAAGAGCATCTGCCATATGACTTGCCATATTATGTTTAGGTCGTTCTTTCATTAAATTTGGATTGTTGTCCCATTGATACTGGTCTACACATGATAGTGCATGTTGACATCGCTGATCTATAATTAATCTGTCATTATCAATTATACTTGCAGCATGACCAATACCGTCTAATACTGATTTTTTCGCATTTATAGTAGAAATATCGTAATTTTGTGCAAAGTCAAAGCGAGTTTGCTGTGCTGCTGAATCAATATAAATCCAGTCAATACTATGTTTATCTATTAAATGTCTTATTTCGGAAGCATGTTGTTCTGTGGTTCTTTCTGCATTAAGGTATTCATCTACAAGATAATATTTTTCATTGTCCCAATCGTATGCTACTACACAAAGAGCTGTTGGATCCTTATAACCCACATCTAGACCGGCAAAAACGTCCATTTTACTAGTATCTAATTGAGATAAATCGGAAACACATTCCTCAAAATTGAACGCCCATATCTGACCTTCATAAACATTGAAGTCTGCGAGATATTCTTGAGCAAATTCTGCTTGAGACATAGTTCTCTTAGCTTCATGTATGTCTTCCATAGATATTCTAGGGTTTTCGTGATATGTGGCTCTTATAGATGACCAGTCTTGAAACTCATCACTAAAACCTCTATGGTAAAAGTCTGCAAACCAGTTATTTCTACCCCGAGGGGTAGAAATAAAAACTGCTTTGGCATTATCTTTGTCTAGTGTTGGTCTTAGTGCAACATTGAAGGCATCTCTTCCGTCTGCTAATGCTGCTTCGTCAAAGATAATTAAATCATATGATCTACCAACTGTAGAATCTACCTGATTAACTGATCCCATTCTAATAGTAGAACCATTAGAAAGTTCTATTACTTTGTCTTTTGCATTATCTCTTACCACCTCGAGATCAAAGTGTTTAATTAGTTGTCTTTGTAAATCAAACGAGATTTGAGACAAAGCATAGTTTGGTGACATAATAAGTATATGGGAATTTGGCACGAGTGAAACTAGTTGTCCAATTACATTAGTTATATAAGTTTTTCCCTGCCGCCTTGATAAGGCTGCACATACAAATCTATACTTGGGATTGTTTATTGCATTGATTAATGCTACTTGGGCAGAATTAGGTATAGTACCTAATAAACCGAGATACTGATCGATGGGTAATTTAATAAAACGAGAAGATGGATCAAAGTCCATTATATTCTCGTGGAGGATATCTTTTCTACTTATATCTAACATTAGTGAATCGTCATGTTCTTTTTATAGTTACCAGATATGCCTTCTGTATTAAATATTCCCTCGTTTTCACAAATACTTAAAAGAAATAAATAACCTAAGCAAATATCTCTTGAAGTTTTGTCTTGATGAGTCATTGGAAGACCTCTTTCAGCCTTTGCGTTGAGTCGATCTAACGTAGAGATACAAATATCTCCAACATCTTCTAACCAGTTCTCGTGTAACATTATAATACGTTAGGGTTAACAGGTGTAAGTTTAACTTCAGCATGTGCTGAAAATATAACATGATCCGCATCTTTCTTGATGATCATTCTGTCACCACCCGATGTGTATATATTTGCTAACGAAGTTCCGTTTTGTGCACTCTGTACAACTGTTTCTCTAAGAGTGGTTCCTGAATTATGTAGCATTACATAATGAGAGCCATCAACAGTAGTAGCTGTGCCTGTCCCTGTGGGTGAGGGTATTGTTGTACCCATCAATTGAACTGTTTCCATTTTCATCTCCTACGCTTTTCGCGTCTTTTCCTACGTTTCTGCTTCCATTTAATTGCACGAAGTCTACGCTTCGCTGCTTTCTTGGTTTTAGAAACTCCAGAAGTATTGCTTATTTTCCAACCCTTTTTTGTTTTAGTGATTGGCATTATTTTTTTCGTTTCTTTGGTCGTCCACGACGTTTACCGTAAGTGCCTCGTCCTTTGGGCATTATACGTGACCTTCTTCTTTAAGGAGTGTATAAACTCCATAAACTAAAGCTGGCCAAGCTAGCATTTTTATTATTGGCATGCCAATAATTACTAAAATACTAAAACCTATAATTGTCATTCCGTCCCAAGACGTTCTTTCGCTTAATCGAGCCATGACCCAATCTTTGCATTTCATTACCATATCCATCATTTCACTTCTCCCCATAAGTGCTTTGGGCATTTAGCCCGGGCTAACCTTGCTTTTAAAGGCATAAAGCATTTACATACTCTACATACTTTAAAGCTAGTTAGATATTTACAATTATAACAAATTTGGATTCTTTGTTTATAATTACTCATTATCTCTTGGGAATATACCAACGGAAGGCCTATTACTCTCTTTTATTTCTGATTCTTTTTGCGGAGTTGTGACTTTCCTGTAGTATACTACCACTTCTTTGAGTTCGTTTATATATCTTTTTAATTCTTGTACATTATATGCCATGAGTTCATAGTCTGGAACTGTCATAGCAAAAAATACTACTTGTCCTTGATCTTTCTCTATTCGTGCTAGAAATTCATCTATATTTTTATCTGAAACTACGTACCAATAGGGATCTTTTAGATCGATTTCCCGAGGCATGACGGGTTGAATTATAGTTCGTTCTATTGCTTTTGTCGTTATTTCTACTTCTTTCTTAGTTGGTACCAGACTGCAGCTGGATACCATCATCGAGATCGTCAATATTGCGACTATCTTCTTCGATTCCATCGAAAACCTCCTTTGTAGCTTTATTAGCTCTTGGTTCAATTAGCCCCGGCTTTGCTGCGGCTAACTTTGTTAAATTGTGTCTTTTAAATATGTCTAGGTAACGGTTCATCTCACCTTGTATTTCAGCGTTCCTTGCTTGCATTTCTTGTAAACCTTTTCCCTGCAGTTCTAAATCTCCTTGTAGTTGGGCGATTGCTGCATCTTGTTCTGAGTCTCTTAATACATAAGCTGCATTTTCAGCTTTTAAGTTTTCATTTTCAATATACAAAGTATATCCTAGAAAACCCATGATTAGTATAACTCCTATAAGTAGTTGATTCATTCAATTTCTCTAATAATTTCTGGAGTATGTTCAAACATACACCATTTATACGAGTCAGGATCTTCGTACTTCCACAGTTCGCAATCCTTTTCGTCTAATTCTCTTTCACTGGTAGGTATTCCTATTTTGTAACCTAGTAGTGATAAAACTAAATAAAAGGCCAAAACCGTTTTCATCTAGTTGTAATTCTATAATTAAGTCCTGATGGACTTTGTATTTCTACGACATCTTTGTCGTGGGTTATGAATTTTAAGTGTTTGTCTTTTTTAATGAGAAACTTCTTTACGACATATTTTTTATCGTCAGCATCTCCCCATTCTTTATTATAGCTAACCTCTAAGTCCCACCGAGGTGAAAACCATGCGACTACCCATAATACAAGGGACTTAATCTTCTTCTTGAGCTGTGCCACTTACTTTTGCCAGTCCTTCTTTTGCGGCTTCTTCAGTTGCGTAACCACATTCACTGCCTTTCCATTTAAATTTCCAGACACTACCTTCTTTCCAGATTTGTCCATCTGAGGTTGGTACAGTATCTTTTGTGACAAAAGGCTCTATAACCTTCTTTTCATATTCTGTTTGCATTGGTTATCCTCCGTTATGCATCATGACCATAGTAATGATCACAGAACCGCCCCCGCATATAATTGCGCCTACGATTCCAATTAAAATATTCTCCATACGCTGAAGCTGATCTTCCTGTGCTTTCATGCGTTCGAATATAGTTTTCCATCTCTCTTCGCATTGTGCTTCGTGAACAGCAATTCTTTTCTCCAGCTTTACTAAGTCTTCGCTCATTACTTTGCCCTGTCGATTTGTCTTTGAATTTTAAATTCATTTCTCATAGTATATCAAAATTATAGATTATTGTCAAGAACTATTTTCCTAAGGTCTCGTCAACTGCCTTGCTCTATAGTATTATTGATAAAATTTTAAATTGTAAAAATATTTCAAGAGGTAAATATTTTTGGTCATTCTCACGACCTGTTACCATTAAGTAGATGATGATTATTTTATAAAAAAATTTTCATTCAAGTATATATCTACCTCTCAAAAAAATTTAAAAAAGATGTAAGAATAAAGTACTACTCGTCACTTGACTCCATCTTATCAGTTTCTTCATCTACTCTCTCAGACACCGCTTCAACAACACCTGCACTAGTATCAACTACGAAAGCACCAGTATTTACAATATCTTCACCCATTGCAGTAACTAAATCAGAACTCCCTGTAACTACAGTATCAACTGCAGTAGAGACCACTTCTGTTCCAGTCTCCCAAACTTGGGCGACTGTACCACAACCAGACAGTATCGAAACTAAAAATAACATTAAAATTCCATTTTTCATATTATTCTCCTAATTACTTTCCCTTTGTTCTGGTTTGCCTTATCTTCACGAAGGGTAATGAAGAAAACCAAAAATATAGTATATTTACTATACCCTATTAAACTCCATAAATTTCTACTGGTTCCGATTTCCCTTTAACCAGTATACTATCTATGAGTTTAAAGTTGTAAGGCCACCTACATAATTCCATAGTATCTCTAGAAACTATGATTGGCCAATCTTTATAGTCGTTTCTACCTGCAGTTGCTTCTAACCTAGCGGCAAGATTTACTGCGTCTCCTATAACTGAGTAATCGAATCGTGTTTCAGAACCCATATTGCCTACAATACATGTTCCTGTATTAACACCTGTTCCAACATTTATAGGAGGTAAATTCAGACCTTGTTGTTTAAATTGTTCGTTTAATTCTACTGTTTTCCTTCTTATTTCTATCGCGCTTTTTACTGCTTTATCGGCATGATCGGGTTCATCTAGTGGTGCGTTCCAAAATGCCATAATACAATCACCCATATATTTGTCTATTGTTCCACCGTTTTTAAGTATTATCTTAGTCATACTATCAAGATAGGTATTAATTAAGTCTACTAATCCTTCTGGGTCATCATTTTTCTTAAACGCTTCTGAAACTGGGGTAAATCCCATAATATCAGTAAATAAGAAAGTCATTTCCTTCCTTTCCCCGCCTAGTTTAAGTAAAGACGGGTCATCTTGTAACATTTTTACCATATCTGGAGATAAATAAGTACCAAACTGCTTCTTAACTTGTCTTCTAAGGAAGAATTGTTCCACAAAAGCTCTAAAAGTTACTGCTGCCCAGTATAAAAATCCTATAATTATAATTCCAGATATATCTAGTAGTAATCCTTGTACGAAGTAATATAAAGCCCCGTAGTAAAGTCCTAAGAATGAAGCTAACAGTACAGGTAAAGATAAATAAATTCTAGAAGCCGTAAATAGTATTAAAACTATAAGTAATAAAGCTATACCAAGTTCTGCAGTTTCAGCCCAAATAGGTTGAACTGGACTTGTTCCTAATATAAGATGATGTAAAACATTAGCTTGTACTTCATGTGGGTACATCATACCTTTTGCTGTAGGTACTGGATTTACAACTCCTTCTGCTGTAACTCCAAATATTACAAAACTTGCTCCTGTTATTGGATTTTCAAGATATTCTTTTGCACTTTGACGGTAAAAATCTATATTGGAAGTTATCCATACCCGTGCATTAGAATCTGTAGTTACTGTAGGATAGTTAGGTATTCGTAACCATTCTACACCTGCCTCTTTTGTCATAATTTGATAGCTTGGATCTCCTACCCCAACCCTTAACATCTCTAGGGCGAAGGAAGGATATAGCTTATCTTGAGAATTAACTGCTAGGGGTATTCTTCTTACCACCCCGTCTAGTTCTGGGGCGCTTGTTACTAGGCCTACGCCTTCTGCGGACTCTGCTAGGGCGGGTGTTTGACGTAAAATTCCCGGGTACTGAAATAGCCATGGTAGTGGTGATTCTCCTATTTGGGCAGTTCCAACATGTGGACCGCCTTCCGTTGCTTGTGTTGAAGCAGCATATGCTAAGACTGTAGGTCTAAGACTCATAGCTGTCGCCAACTCAGCGTCATTAATTATATCTCTAATATCTGGATCAGGCATTAATACAGTTATACCAGGAACTGCATCAGTCTTCCAGATAAGATCTTTGTAAAGTGTTCTGGGTAGTGGATAGCCTCCGTATTCTTTTACAATTTCTTCATCTAAATCTACTAATAATATATTAGTATTCTGAAACTTTGATTGGGTTGACATAAACCAATCAAAAGATTTAAGCTCTAAAACTTTAAGGGGATAAGGATTCCAAATTAATAAGCCTATAAAGGCTATACCTATAGCTAAATTTATTAATTTTTTCATTAATTACCTTGTGATACAGAAATTGAACAACCTCCTGAGGTTATACAGTTTTGTGATAATGAATAATTTTGGGTTGTGTTCCCTACTTGACTTAAACTTAAGTCTGTTGGTTGAGTACCTGTTAAAGTAACTGTAGCATTATGCGCTCCATTGTTCTTTTGAACAACACTAACTTCGTTATCATCATTATAGATTGTCATAGTAAAGTCTTTATTTCCATTTTGCATTTGTTTTACATATACATCATTATCATCTGCATAAATATTAACTGTTATATCATGGTTTACAGAAGTACTATCTTGTTTCTGGCTTCCTTTAAATAAATTATTATCACCATGGATATCAAGTCTTACAAAATTACCACCAGGCTCATTACCATCATAACTCCAGTTGGGAGTTAAACTATTATTGTTTTCATACCCTTGACCAAAGACAACTTCATTGTCATCTCCCCAGATATGAAACTGAAAATCAGTATCATTACAACTACTGGCAGAACACTTTTGACGAATATCCACTTCATTATTTAAGCCATCTAAATCTCCACCCCAGTTATATCCAGATCCCCAAGCATCAGTATAGCCAATATACATATTATTTCCTGATTGAAGAAGCTCTACATTATTATTATCATGATTAAATGAGAATCTTATCAAATTACTATGACCTATCTGATCAATTGCAAGATTAAAGTTATCTCCACTTTGTACTTGATCTACATGAACATGGTTATCATCAGCTTCAAGTTCTGATACAAAGAATAATAGTACTAAAATTAAAATAACTAGTAGTACTTTGATGTACCACGGCTTATCTTTTTTACCATAAGCTCTCGCTTTATCGTATAAACCTGATTTTTCACCAATCTTACTAGCCCAATAATCTGGACTAACTATATTCTTTAAAGTTTTTAGAAATTTTATCAATTTATTTGTGTAATTATTATACTGACGGACTGACCGTCTCCAACCGTGATGATACTTTCTTTTTCATCTGTTATAGTTTGTATTCTAGCATTAGCTTCTATAGGTAGTTTAATACTAATAATTCCTGTAACCTGCCTATAAAACCATATTTGTCCTGAATCATCAATTATAGTATTATATTGAGTATTCTTATCCAGTCCTGGCGCTGTCCCTGTTATATCTGCACCGTCGAAGCCAGCTGTACCGCCTCTCTTTCTTTCCAATAGGTCGGATTCTTCTATAATCTCTAGTAGGTCTTGTAAGAAGTCTACATCGAGTAAATCTATGTCTAATTCTGAAAAGCTCCAATCAGCGTCTTCCTTTAAATAGTCTGTCTCTAGTTCATTAAATTCTAAGAAATCTGCTGTAAGAATATTACTAGAGCTGTTTTCTGTTTGTCTTTCTTCAACGGCTTGTACTACCTCTGTAGGAGGAGCGACAATAAATAGATTGTCTATTTGTGCCACCGTTACATTTTGTATGGTTACTGGTTTTACTGGTGCACTTGCTATGGTTGATACCATAGTTGCTTGAAAAGCTTCATTTAAAGTAACCGTACCACCATCATTAGTTACTGTAATTTCTCCCGAAGAGTCTCCATTAACATCTGGGAGTAATACTATTAAGGATCTTCCCAATTCGTCAACAGTTGTAGTAAAATCTGTTCCTCTAATACCTATCTGTGCTGTAGGCGTGGTAATATTAATATTTGCTTTATTCATATTACCAGTCATACCCGAAGTAAATCGAGCTGTTCCCATTGCAAATCTCATAACCATTTTAGATTTGTCTGGGTTTGGGTCATAGATTACTTCATCTATTAAGACCCTGCTATGTTCTGTTAGTCTAAGATTTGACTTATCTAAAAACTCTATAGCTAATCTTCCATTTCCTGTGTTTAGTAAATCATATAGTAATATATCTTGATCTACAAAAGCTGCAATATCAGTTTGATTTCTAGTCAAAGCAGCCTTACCAGTCTGTTCGATTATATCTCCGATCTGATCAGCAGATACAATCGAACTAAATAGTAGACTAGTTGTCGCCAGTATCTTTTTGGTTAATTGTAATGGTCGCATCATCTGAAGTAATATCTAAATCAATAACCCCTGAACAAGAGGTAACACCTTGAGGACAACTTCCAGATTGTTGAATAATGTCAATATCTCCGTCATCACCAGCATACTCCATAGTGAGTATTTGGTCTTCGTCCTTCATAGTAGTGAGAATATTATTCCCATCACCTGTTAAGTCTAGTTCCCATTCATTATTATCGGAGTCAAATACTTGTGTAAATATATTTGTACCACCAACAAGTGTTAAATCGTAGTCTAAACTTTCAGATGAAGCATTACCGCCAATGTCAAGGTTCCATTCATTAGAATCTCCAGTTACAGTTAAATCGAGATCTAAACTGTCTCCTGATCCTGTTGCTCCTATATTCCAATCAAATATATTACTATCTCCTGTAAAAGTCATGTCTATATTTGCGGAATCTAAGATTGCAGGTCCGAATAGTTGGTTACTATTACCTATTTGATCTATGTTCATAGTTATGCTCGAACCAGTTAATGTCATATCTGATGCGACTGTGCCGCTTGCGATTGTACCACCTAACTTGTTACCATAACCTACTTGATCAATAGTTAAAGTCAAATCGTCACCAGTTTGTTCGATAAATATCTCATTATCTGTTGCGCTTTGTGCTTTAACCGTGCCTGAAAAGAAAGAGGCTAGTATCAACCACCCTACAATTAACAGACCTGTATCATTTGCCCTTTTATTCACTTACTTCTCCCTCTGGCCATTGTACTTCCCAATAGCCCCTTTGGTCGCCCTGTTTTATTAATGCGACCACAGCAGCCTCTATAGCTGCTCTAGTTGCGTAGGTAACACTTTCGTTCTTCGCAACACCGTCTTCATATTCTATTAATTCCGTATCCATGTCAATAAACCTGAATACATCGAAACCTTCACCGTAGGAGAGAATCGTTTTCTTTGATTGTACGTTTAATAAGACCTCTCCTGTTAGTGTACTTATGCCTCTTAAACTTACTGATACAACATCTCGTCTGTATCTAGTACTTCTTCCTAATCCTAAATATCTTGCACCTCTACCACCAGATTCTATATTTGTGTCATATCCTATTATTCCACCTTCTATTATTATACCTGCAAATAATAATGGTTGAAGATCTTTATCTTCATCGTGTTCTTCTCTAGTACTTCGTATAATTTGTCTTTCTCTTACTAGATTATCTATACCTGCTCTTTCAACAACTCTAAACCAAGACCCTTTACCAGCTGTTTTTAATGCATCTATTAACATTTCGGTTCCACCTTGTGTAACTGCAGTACTAAAACTCGCTATATTATCTTTACTTTTTCTTTGTCCAGTTAAATCATTAAAATTGTATACAGCTACTACTACTTTATCTTTTGCAGGTGGAACTCTTTGTAGTTGTATATAGGTAGGTAATTTTATTTCTTCTGGATCTTCTCTACATTCAGAAATCGGTCCAAGTAAGTATTTGCACGAGTCTTCATACATAGGTACACTTGCGCACCCAGTAAGAAACAGTACTAGCAATAAAGCCAGTTGTTTCACTAGAAACCTCCAGTACCTATAGGGATTGTTATTACTGTTTCTGAACCTTCCTCGTCTGTAATTGTCATTATTATAACATCAGTACATATACCGTCTGAATCACAGTCGGTGGTTCTTTCATAACTTATAGAATTACCTTCTAGCATAAAACTACCCGATAAAGAAGCAGTATCGTTTCCAAACATATTATCTACTAATTGTTTGGATAATTGTGCATATATTCTTGATTCTAAGTTACGAATAAACTTAGCAAGAGTGGTATTATCTTTCTCCCTTTCTGCAGCTTTAAGTGCAGACTCTATATCATCTTGTATTTGATCTCGTCTCGATTTTTCTTGGTTTTCAATAGTAAGATAATGAGCAGACGTACCTATCCCGCTAAAAGAGGGATTTTTAAATACGTGTACTATTTCATCACTATGTATATTCTGTGTGAAAACTAAAAGCAATCCAATGCTAACTATCCTTTTTCTTTTCATTTTCTTTCATTTGTAAAACCGTGTTTACCTTTTGCTGTAAACGAATCATATCGTTGTCGAGCATTCTTACTTGATCAATGAGCTTTATAAGAGTAAAGTGCATATTCTTTATTGCTGGATTTATAACTTTTGTTATTGTAGTCCAAACAAAATAAACGAAATAGCCTAAACCGACCATAGCCACAACGGGGAAGCCAAACTGCTGGACTGCTTCAATCACGCCGGGCATCGATAGTCCCTTCCTCTATAAAGTTCTCTGCTCTTGCGAGTCTGTCTAAATCTGGTGTTAGTTCTAATGCTGCGCTGACACTTGTATCGAGCTTTATCATATCGTTATTCATGGCTTTAATTCTAGTAATTAAACTACTACAGAAACCTTCTAAGGTTTTTATTTGCCCTACCACGCCGCCCATTATTTGCTTCATAATTATAAAAACAAAAGCACCAGCAACTAAAGCTACTGCTATGGGTGCTCCTACTTCTGCAATTAAGGCAAAAATTTCCATGAAACTATTGCTCTTTTAATAATTTCTTCAATAAAAGTCCGTAATTTCCTTGCCCAAAAGGCACACCAGAATTATCTTGAATATTAACTTGATTTTTTATAGTACCTGCCTTAGCTTTCTCAAGTTCGGTTTGAGCTTTCATCTCTTCCATTCTCATTTTATGGGCAAGTGCTAGTAAATCTGCCATGTCTTTGTTTGTATAAATCTCTGTTTCATCAGCTTCCTCTAACTTCTTATCAATTAATAAGTCTAAGGTTTCTGATAATTTAAAACGATTTCTATATCCAGTATCTAAATAAACGGTGTCGATATATTGTCTTATTTCCCGTTTATTTAAAGCCTCACTAACAGTATCTTCTGTAATTGCAAGAGCAGTGGCTGCAGCAGGAATACTTCCGTGTTCCAGATACGTGTTTGCGATCTCTAGTCCTTCAGGACTCATTTTTGTTACGATTTTTTTACTCATACGCATATTATAACAAAAGTAGACATAGTTGTCAAGATATATTTTTTGTTAGGTTTTTTGAAAAATTTTTTTCAGAGAGTGTCATTATGACTCAATCGAACAGGTCTTTTTGTTTCTACAAAATTCCCAAGTAGTACGTGTTAGGGTGTTAAGAACTATTGTATAAAAACTGTCTTGAAACCGCCCCATTGAAACTTTGTAAGGATTCTGAGATTAGAAACTTTGCGCAAACACAGAGAAATTATACAAGAAAATAGAAACTATTGAAAGATGTTAAAAACTCTCTTGCTCGGAAAGCCTTATTGCGCCGACTTCACAAAGCATTGAGATTATTTTTTAATTACATACGAAAATTATTGTATTCATCAACGATATTGGTATTATGTGTATATAGGGTTTTGTTGACACCCAAGAAACCAAGAAAGGACACAAGATTCAACACCCAGCGAGGAAAGCCCGATAATCCAGCAGACACTGGCAAAGGACAAGAGAGAAAACTCGGTCGTCTTAGGATGTCGGCAATAAACAAATAACTTAACCAAAAATAAGGGGGATCAATATGATCTACTTAGATAACTTGATCGATCGAATCGAGATCGATCTAGATTCCTTATCATCACTGATCGAACTAAGCAAAGGGGCGGACATGAAAACTCATAACCGCTTCATCGCTGAATACGATTTAATGCTAAGAATCTACAACAACATTCAAGCGATCATGTCGGGTAACGAGATTGACCTGTTACCAATCGACAAGGACTGACTTGAATCGGTCGGGGGTGGCAACACCCCCGACTTGACGGGTAAGGGGGTTGCCCAATCAATCCCCACTTTAACGGGGTATATATCATGACTAAAAATCGTTATGTATCTAGGCAAAGACTTCGACAACTTCAACGAGATCGCAAGGCGAGAATGATTGAGGACATCGAAGCTAAAACCAAAAGACAACTCAACACTTCACTCGGTTTGAGATATGTAGGTTTAATGTTGGTGCAAGGCTCATCGGCTCTTGCACTATTTGGCTTTCCGCTCATCACCTACTGGGTTGCTTTGTGGTTTGGTTTGCTTTGCTACCAAGTTACAGCCATTCATTTTTTCCGAGAGGACAACAGGGTTTATCTTAAAACCAAGATCAAATATGATCGTGGGTTTGGATCGACCAAAGATACTGTTGACGCCTTAAAGGTCAAAAAGAATAGAGAGGTCGTCTATATCATAGGCAACACTCTCGGCTTGATCTTGATAGGGGCAAACATTGTCGCTTCAATATAAGGGTAAGGGGGTCGCCCAATCGACCCCCCATTTTTAATAAGGGGGTTATCATGCTACTACATGAAATACTTATACTTATAATTGCCACGATCGGCTCGATCTTGATACCTGTAGGCTATGACATAGCACAGCACTCAAGGCGAACATCGTCAACTGTGGCTCATGGTGTGATCTGTATTGTATATGGAACATTATGTGCTGTTGTTGCTTTGGCTGGGTATATCAACATAATCTTTTATTGATTAATTGATAGGGTAAGGGGGGTTGCCCATTCTCAACCCCCCACTTTTACAGGGGAATCAAGATGACACTTGATCGAAAACAAAAACTCACGATTCAAATATATTGTGAGAAATGGATAAAGCAAATTAAAGAGGCTGACCATAAAGACTTCACCTACTTTAGAGGACACAGTGAATTAGAATACACCATGTCCAAGATCGTAGACGCACTCTTGCTAATGGAACGCAAGGATATAGGCGATTATCCAGCACCCCGATACTCTGTGTGGGTAGGACTCACAAAGGATTATCGGGATAGGTTGAATAAGGGGGACTAACCTAATTTGTGATCCCCCCGTTCACGCATGGACTGGTTGCCCATGTAAATATAGCAACCCCAGATTTGTTGCTGAATAGAAGATAGGGTATTTGCGACCCGTAGGAAACGGCAACAAAGGGCAAGGCGAGAGAGGCATTTAATCACAACCCAATCTCGCCTTGTTTTTTTTTGTGCCTGTTAATGATAATGATTCTCATTATCATTTACAGAATTTTTTTGCGCCCTTCTGCGCCTTAGTGCCAGACTGAAATTTACAAAAACGCTCTCTGCGCCTATAAGTGAGAAAACTAAGTAGGAAAGTGTACCGGGCGAGCGAGCGCGGCCTGGCGACTTATCCACAGGTTATCCACAAGTTATCCACAGGTTATTAACAGGCCGTTAGAGGCGGCGCCCGCCCGGGTCCTGCTACCATTAAAATCTTCTAAAAACGCGTTAAAACGCAAATAAGGCGGTCCATCAAGACGTTTACTATCGATTCTAGATCAAAAAACCTCGATTTTGCGCAAATTGACCCAAAAAAGGGACTAAAATTTATTTTGTTACAATTTATTACAATTAGAATCCTTTTATAAATCAATCATTTACAACGCTTTGTTTTTTTAACAACAACTAAATGCACTTGACAGGTTGCTAAAAATATGCCCCCGTCATATACTAACTTTTTAATATGGAGGTTTCAACATGAAACAACAAAAAAGACTCCACCGTCTAAAGGAGCGATTAAACAAGTTAGACAAACACATCAAGGAAAACAAAAAATTTGGGTGCGTTAAAACACAGAAATTTAGGTTTAACCTACAAACTAGAATAATAAATGCAACGATGTTAGCACAGGCTGAAAGGAGGAAGCAACGATGATTATCGAGATATCAGAAAAACAAGCTGGTTGGCTTGAAGAGGGCTTAAATCTTCTACTGAATCAAGACGGTAAAACTTACACATTATCTGAACAACAGATAACTGAAATAGAAAAACTGATTGATTTAATTGAGGGCGAAGAGTTAAGCGATATTGAACAAGAAATACTTGATTCAATTAAAGACGAAACTTAACCAAAAACGAAAACGGGGAGATAGCTTTGCTATCTTCCCATTTTTGTGCCTAAATTCTAAATGATAATCATTCTCATTTAGAATTTTTTTTATTTTCATTCTCTCTGCGCCTTTAAGTGATAAAACTAAGTAGGAAAATGTAATCTCTGCGCCTATAAGTTAAAAAACTAAGTAGGAAAGTATAATCTGCGCCGGCCTAAGTTAGAAAACTAAGTAGAGAAGTCTCGCAAGCGCTTGCGCCGGACTTATCCACAGGTTATCCACAGGTTACTAACAGCGCCGGCCCGACTTATCCACAGGTTATCCACAGGTTATCCACAGACTTATCCACACGAGAAAACTCCCCGTAAATCAATGACTTACGGGGTTTTCTTAACTTAGGACACTAATTTGTGAACCCAAGCTATTGTATCTAGGTTTGAGCGTCCTAGACTTGCTAACTCAGCCGGAGTTTTTCCGGTTTTTTCACTGATTTCAGCAAGAAGCACTTTCTTAGAAAGTTTAGGCTTTTTAGCAACTTCTGACATAGCGTTTCTCCTTGATTAATGGAGGGCTTAATTACCCTAATCCATATATAAGATTCTACGCGAATCTCAGAAAAAATCAACCCCTATTTTCAACTTTTTTTAAAATAATTTCATAGGCCTCCAAATGCGAATCATTCGCAAATGAGAATGATTCTCATCTCGGGGCGCCGATTTGCCTCCCGCCCTCTCCACCCTTATATTGTAGCACCCCAAAACGCCCTTGTCAAGAAAAATCGAAAAAAAATGCAAATTTTTTTCGCCTTTTTTTCGTGCCTCTGAAAGCCCCGGAAATAAAGGGCTCTGGCTTATAACTTTTTGTTATATACTTATAACTTTTGGTTGCGCAAAATTTTTGCGCAAAGTTGCGCAAACCAAAATCCGCAAAAATAAAAACCCTTATAAATCAATAACTTACGAAAAGTTCCACGTGGAACATTGACAAAATTTAATCCTGTCTGTAAAATTGTTCTTATGAACAAATTTAAAAATAATCAAAAAAACAAGGGGGACGCTATGTCTAAAATTACACCAAAAATCGAAATGCAAAATTTCATCGCTGTCTTAGGAATTATCCTAATACAAGGCGCACTAATTCCAAGCCACTTTAGCGGGGTTTTTCCACCGCTTTCGTTGCCTGTTTTAGTTTTTCTAGGACTGCTTTGCTATATGTATAAAGCCATAATTGACAATGACTGGGTTTATATGCTTAGCAACGGAATCGGGCTGTTGTTAAACGGCTCAATGATAATCAGAATTTTAATCAATCTATAAGGAGAAAAAAATGAACTATCTATATCTGATAATTATCCCAATGCCACAAGGCGACATCATGAAAATTGGTGTCGCTCAGAACGTGCGTGGTCGCCTTCGCCATATGCAAAGGCAAACAGGCTTAGATTGCCGTCTATACGCTTCTTGGGCGTTCGATGGCTTCTATGGTCATGCTCTCAAAAACTATGCCGTAGAACAGCAAATACACCACTATTTAGAGGATACCCAATTTCCAATGTGGGAACACTATCCAAATTTTGGTGGTAAGACTGAATGTTTCGATTGCTCACTAGCAAAGGCACTTTCAGCGATTGCTCTGGGTATCAGATGGACGCCTACTAATCCAGTCGCCATCAAAAAAGGTCATGTGATTACTCACAAGGGCTTTATCAAAAATAAGGCTTATATCAATAAATATGACTGATATGGTCAGACAAGTTATCCACAGGCAACTGTGGATAGCTTGTCAATAACCTGTGGATAACTTTTTTTTGGATCCAACTTATCCACAGGTTATCCACAGGTTATCCACAGCCGCGCCGAAAATTTTATCCACAAGTTATCCACAGGTTATCCACAGGCACGCGC